>JGI24708J26588_10002877_pt1 | contig 12838 bp, 7 predicted proteins | sample BioPla1DNA2_FD_26588 | JGI IMG/M metagenome (IMG submission 26588) | reverse complement strand
ATGCACAGGAAGAATCTCCAACTTTAAAATCCAAAGTATTAGTTGGAGGCAGCCGTGATGGCTGGTATAATTTTAATTCTGAACTGGAAAAAGCTGATGAAAACTTTGTAAGACCAACTGGAGAAGAAGCAACACAAAACAGCGATAGGTCTTTAATTTATTTTACTTCAGGAACAACAGGCATGCCTAAAATGGTGCAGCATGATTTTACATATCCTTTAGGACATATCTTGACTGCAAAATACTGGCAAAATGTTCAGGATGGGGGCTTGCACCTTACTGTAGCAGATACAGGATGGGCTAAAGCTGTATGGGGTAAAATTTACGGTCAGTGGATTTCTGGAAGCTCTGTTTTTGTTTATGATTATGATAAGTTTGTTCCAAAAGAACTTTTGGATGTTATAGTTAAATACGGTGTTACAACTTTCTGTGCTCCACCTACAATATATAGATTTTTTATAAAAGAAGATCTATCAAAATATAATTTTAGTAAACTTAAATATTGTGTAGTTGCAGGAGAACCTTTGAATCCTGAAGTGTATAATCAATTCTACAAAAGTACAGGGTTAAAACTTATGGAAGGTTATGGACAAACTGAATGTACCGTTGCCCTTGCTACTTATACCTGGATGGAACCTAAACCAGGTTCAATGGGCAAACCATCCCCTGGATATGATATAGATATAATTGACGAAAATGGAAACTCCTGCGAAATTGGTGAGGAAGGGCAAATAGTAATACGCACAGACAAGAGGATACCTCCTGGTATGTTTAACGGCTATTACAGGGATGAAAAATTGACCTCAAAGGTTTGGCATGATGGAGTTTACTACACTGGCGATATGGCATGGCGTGATGAAGACGGATATTTTTGGTTTGTAGGAAGAGCCGATGATGTTATAAAAAGTTCCGGCTACAGGATAGGACCTTTTGAAGTGGAAAGTGCATTATTAGAGCACCCTGCTGTCCTTGAATGTGCTATAACGGCAGTTCCTGATCCTGTTAGAGGTCAAATAGTTAAAGCTACAGTGGTATTGGCAAAAGGCTATACCCCAGGGGATGACCTTGTGGCAGAACTTCAAGAACATGTAAAAAATGTAACAGCACCATATAAATACCCAAGAATAATTGAGTTTGTACCTGAACTTCCTAAAACTATAAGTGGAAAAATACGCAGAGTTCAAATAAGAGAACAGGATAATAAATAATCAAAATAAACATATAAAATCAGGGGCTTCTAAACTTGTTGCCCCTGATTATTATTTATTACTTTATTTACTTTATGATTTACTTTATGCCTTTAATGTAATTTATAAAATGGGAAAATGCCACGCCTGGATCTTCTAACTCTGCACACCAACGTTTTACCCATTCATAAGAGATATAACCATCAAAATTATCTTTTGCAAGAAGTTTAACTGCTTGTGCCACAGGAACATCTCCATAACCTGTCATTTTATATTTTACCATTCCTTCTTCCATAACAGAATCTTTTATGTGTACATGTTTAATAAATTCTTTAAGCTTTGAATAAGTTTCTTCAACTGGTTCATTCATAAAACGATATGGATGGTGCACATCCCACAGCACTGCTATATTAGCGTTATTAATCTTTTTCATAAGCTCTGACATTTTCTCAGAACTTGAAAGTACTCCGTTTGTTTCAACCAATACAATAATATCCTTCTTTTCTGCATAAACTGCAAGTTTTAAAAGTGAATCTGCTAAAAAATCCAAGGAAATATCCTCTCTTGGTTCAGCCTGACCATCACCTAACACACGTACATATTTTGTACCAATTGCCGCCGCTGTTTCAATATACTCCTTTGCTTCTTTTATATTATCCTCAATATTTGATTCATCAAATAAGCAGCTGGAAGAAGTAAGGCAGGATATAGATAACCCCATCTCTTTAAGCTTTTTCTTTGTTTCCTCTATATTCTCCGGCAAAAACTCTTTGATTTTTGGGGCGTAAAGTTCTTTTCCAACTCCACGTATTTCTATGCCATCAAACCCTAAATCCTTTGCCATTGATGTTATTTCTGCCCAGCTCCATTCAGGGCAGCCAAGGGTGGAAAATGATACTTTCATACTATCCCTCCGTTTCTATTATTTTTATTACCATTATGCTGTTTCTATATTTGCTTCGTCATGAAGCTTTAGCTCTTCAATTGCCATTTCCCTCAACTTATATTTTTGAATTTTTCCACTGGCAGTCATTGGATACTCATCTATAAACCTTACATAAGCCGGAACCTTGTGTCTCGCCATATTATTTTTTACAAATTCCTTAATTTCATCTTCGGTAACAGTTTTGCCATCCTTCAATATAATATATGCCATTATCTCTTCCCCATACTTTTTGCTGGGTACACCTATAACTTGCACATCCTTTACATCAGGATGGGTATAGAGAAACTCCTCAATTTCCTTAGGATAAATATTTTCCCCGCCTCTTATTATCATATCCTTAGCGCGGCCAGTAATTTTGAAATAACCATCTTCATCCATAACTGCAAGGTCTCCTGTGTGAAGCCATCCGTCTTTATCTATGGCATTTGCCGTTGCCTCCGGCATCTTGTAATAACCTTTCATAACACTATAACCTCTAATAACCAACTCTCCCTGTGTATTAGGAGGCAAATCTTCATTGGTCTCAGGATCAACTATTTTTACTTCAATAAAGGGCAAAGACCTTCCTACAGTTGAAACCCTTCTTTCTATACTGTCATCCACCCTTGTCTGGGTACATACAGGAGAATTTTCTGTAAGACCGTAAGCTATGGTTATTTCACTTGCCCCCATCACATCAACCACCTGTTGCATAACCTTTACAGGACAAGGAGATCCTGCCATAATGCCTGTCCTTAGTTTAGGAAATTTAAATTTATTAAAATCTGGATGTTCCAGCATGGAAATAAACATTGTAGGAACACCATGAACACCGGTGCACTCTTCATTTTGAAGTGTTTCCATCACCCTTACAGGATGGAAATGGTCTAAAGCTACTATGGTAGTGCCATGAGTAACACATGCCATTATCCCAAGAACCAGTCCGAAACAGTGAAAAAACGGTACTGGTATACAAAGCCTGTCCTCGTAGGTAAGATTCATACAATCTCCTATGCTTTTTCCATTGTTAACAATATTGTGATGAGTCAGCATTACTCCTTTAGGAAATCCTGTTGTACCTGATGTATACTGCATATTAACAACATCATACACATCAAGGCTTGACTGTACAGCTTGAAGCTCTTCATCTGATATTTTCTCTGCCATTTCGTACAGCTCGTTCCAGTTAAACATTCCCGGATGTTTTTTGTCTCCCACATATATTATATTCTTAAGCTTGGGCAGGCTAGGGCACTCAAGCTTTCCAGGCTCAGAATCCTTAAGTTCAGGACACAGACCGTTAATAATTTCTACATAATTTGCATCCTTATAGCCATCAATAAGAATCAATGTAGTTGAATCCGATTGCCTTAAAAGGTATTCAACTTCAAAATTTTTATAGTTTGTGTTTACCGTAACAAGTACAGCACCTATTTTTGCAGTTGCAAAAATAGAAATAAGCCATTCTGGATAATTAGTTGCCCACATGGCCACATGATCGCCTTTTTTTACTCCCATTGCCATAAGACCTTTTGCTACTTGGTTACATATGTCCCTGAACTGGGAATATGTTTTCCTAAAAGGATGATCAGTATAAACCACCGCTTCATGGTCAGGATATCTCTCCGCCATTTCGTCAAGTAAATCCCCCACCGTTTGTTTCATCAATTCCTTCATATTGACCTCCTAAATTTCTTTATATACATAAAATTATATTAATTGTTAAAATCAATATTAAAAATTTCAATTGCATTCCCACCTAATATAAGGCTTTTTTCTTCATAAGTCAAATTCAAATTGATAATTCTATGTAAATCATGTTTAGGACTTCCCCAAGGATAATCTGACCCAAAAAGAACCTTTTTTGCACCTATAGTTCTTATTATGTCAACAACCATACCATCATCAAGCCAGCTAGGTTCATTTGTATCTAATATGCCAGGATAGCCGCTTATAACAATAGAAGTGTCAAAATACACATTTTTATATTTTTTTGAAAGTTTCACAACATCATCTATATTACCATCAGCCATATGAGTAAGTATTACAGGAATATCCGAGTATTTATCAAGCACCGGAATTATACACTCTACATCAGAATACTCATTAAGCCTTGCATTTGAAACTCTCCCACAGTGAAACTCAATGGGAAAAGCAATTTGGTTGCAAAAAGTATAAAGGGGCTCTAATGCAGGATGTGTAGGTTTAAATCCCTGAGCCATGTTATGAAATTTAATGCCTTTTGCACCTAAGTTTATATACTTTTCCAATAAGGGAGGTATATTCCCATCCATGTCAGGATGAAAACTCACCAATGGAATAAGACCCTTGTTAAATTTAGACATTTCCAGAGTCCACATATTATTTATATCAAGAATTTTAGGTGGTGCAAAATTTGCCATTATAGAATAATCAATCCCCGTTGAACTCATCCCCTGAACTAAATCATCAATAGTACCTTCTCCTGGAACATCAAAATCAATAAAATAAACTTTGTTAAATGATTTTATTATCTTTTTTGCTATTTCGTCAGAGGAAAAAGTATGCACATGTCCATCAACTGTCTTTATGCTATCTAACACTTTCTATTTCTCCATTCATCTATATTCACTAATATATTAACTAAAAGATAATTAATTTACTAAGATAATTATACATCAAAACAACATAAATGGCAGTATTATATTTAAAAAAATTTTTTTTAATGTAAATCATCAAACAAACTGCCTAATACTTTTCCTATACTATCATTTATTACTAAATTTGCTTTTTTGTCGTAAGGAGTTGAAGACTTGTTAATAAGAACTAGTTTGTCCCCTTTAAAATATTGAACCAGACCTGCAGCAGGATAAACTGCCAAAGAAGTCCCCCCTATAATCAACATACTAGCATTTCTAATGTACTTTACAGCCTCTTCAATTGTATATGAGTCAAGGGGTTCTTCATATAAAACTACATAGGGCTTTACAATGCCATTACACTTATTACATCTTGGAATAATTTCAGNACTATTTATAACATAGCTTAAGTCAAAACTCTCATTACAGTCAATGCAAAAATTTTTATGAATGGTTCCATGAAGCTCAATAACATTTTTAGAACCAGCCATCTGATGCAGCCCATCAATATTCTGAGTAACTACCCCTTTAAGCTTCCCTTCCTTCTCAAGCCTTGCCAGTGCTTTGTGAGCGTTGTTTGCCTTTGCATCTNTATATATCATTTTGCTTTTATAAAACTCAAAAAATTTCTCAGTATACTCCATAAAAAAAGTGTGGCTTAGTATAACTTCCGGGGAGTATTCATAATTATTTTTTGTATTATATATTCCTGTATCCGCCGATCTAAAATCAGGTATACCACTTTCAGTAGATACTCCTGCACCGCCAAAAAACACTATGTTCTCACTTTCATTAACCATAGACTTAAAATCATCAAGCATCTGTTTTCACCCCTGCTTTCTTTATTCATAAGTATTTCCTTAATTTATAGTATATAGTTTATATTTAAAAATATCAAAACATTTTATAGCTTTCTAACTGGTATTGATATATAAAAAACACTTCCCTTTTCTTTTCCTTCTTCAAACCACATTTCTCCTCCAAATCTTCCTTTTATTGTTGAATAAGACAAAAGTAAACTTGTCCCTGTTCCATCTTTATCCCTTGTTGTAACCATGTGTTTAAATATTTTATCTTTAACATCTTCTGATAATCCTCTTCCATAATCCCTGACTTTAAATATAATTGATTTTTTATCTAAGTATATGCTAAGGTCTATCCTAAACTGCTTTTCATTATTTTCATCATATGCTTGAATTCCGTTTATTAGTAAATTGTCAATTATTTTAGCTAAACTTCTTATATCCCCTGATATTCTGGTTTTAACATTAATATTAATTTCAATATTAAGATTACACCTATCAAGCTTTTCATTGTTCTTTAGACTATATTTTATTACTCCTAAAAGTTCTTCTATTGTAAATTCTTTTATAGAAGTACAATTTAGCTGGGTAGTTTGATTTTTAATAGTTGAAATCATTTTAGAAATATAGGAATTATGTTTTTTTATTTTTTCATTACACATTCTCATGGTATTAATAATTTCTCTTTTTTCTTGGATAGTTGTTTTTTTATCTTCTAAAAGTTCCCTTTGTTTATTTATAAGACTTTCTAAAGTTTCCTGTATTTCTGATATTGCACTAATAGGGGACATAAGATTATGAGAAATACCTCCTACCAACTGCCCTAATGAAGCAAGACGTTCTTTTTCTAAAAGTATTTTTTCCATCTCGTCTTTTTCCTTCAATGTTAAAGCCCCTTTTAATGTATTACTTATCTGAGACCTTAACCCTTCAAATAAAAAAATATCATCATTGCTTATTTCAGTGCATAAAAACCCAAAGTTTTCTTCATCAAAATATAATGGAGCCACAAGATAAATAAACCTTCTGTCTGTAGGAAGATAACAGTCCGGTACTATGTCTTTAGTATTATAAATCTTTATACTGTCTTGNATCTCCTCTCTTTGAAAATTATAAAAAGCATATATAAGCTCTGACTTTTCTGGAACAGTATAAGATTTATCCAATAAATCTGTATCAATAAATTTTATTGCACCTTCATAATAAGTTGAAATAAAAAAGCTTCTTATGCCAAATCTTTTTACCATAAAAGTAATTTTGTTGTACAGTTCTTTTAAGGAATAAGTTTCAACCCCTCCTGTCATTTCCATATCCGGTGTAAGTCTTAAGTATTTATTTGATATTTCATCTAATGCCTTTTCTCCCTCACACCCACAGGACTGTCTTNTAACTAAAATTGNTGGAAATTTCATTATATCAAAAGTTTCTTTTCCATCTATTTTTTCAATTAATGTTTTAACTGCATTATAACAAAGTTCTTCAATAGGCTGACGCACAGTTGTCAAAGAAGGAGTTGTTAATTTTGAGTTAATTGAATCGTCAAAACCACACATGGTAATTTTTTTTGAAGCATCAAATTTATACTTTTCAGATAAATCACCAATAGCTTTTATACTTCCTAATGCCATATCGTCATTTGAAAAAACAATTGCATCATAATCAATATCATTTTTAATAATATTCTCCATTATTCTGTATCCATCTTGAGAATTAAAACTTCCCTCAAAAACTATATCTTCATCAAGCTCAATGTTATTTTCCTCTAAAACTTCTACATAAGCTTGGTATCTTTCCATTGCTTCATCGTTGTTTTTAGGGCCTGTTACAAAAGCAATCTTTCTATAGCCATGGTCCTCAATTAAATGTTTTACTGCACTTTTCATGCCTTCTTTCCCATCTACTAATATACTAGGAACATTAGGTACAACCCTTCCCATTGATACCATAGGTATATCTTTATACCTATGTAAAAAGTTGGCAAGTTCTTCTTCACTTAACTCATCTGATATTGCAGAAGTAAGTATTATACCATCAAGTCTGGGTTTATCAACAAAACCATAAACAATAGTATGTTTTGCATCATCACCTATTTTAGATTTTATGTTTTTCCCCTCATAAACTATTAAATTGCAGTCAAACTCTTCAGCTGCTTTTTTTATCATAAGCCATATNTAAGTCAAATAGTTTCCATCTAAACCTTTTATCAGCAATCCTAGTGTTTTACGTTTTTTCATTTTTTACCTCCAATTAAAATAGCACTAAATTTATAAACGAACAGGTATGGATATATAGAATATAACTCCTTTATCTTTTGGTTCTTCAAACCACATTTCTCCTCCAAATTTAGCCTTTATAGTGGAATAGGACAAAAGCAAACTTAGTCCTGTGCCCTTTGTCCCTTTAGAAGTAATCATATGTTTGAAAATTTTATCTTTAACGGTTGGTGGTATTTTGTCTCCATAATCTCTTATTTTAATTATGATGGAATCTTCCTTTTGATATATATATAAGTCAATTACATATGCTTTTTCATCTTCAGGGTATGACTCAACTGCATTGATTAAAATATTGTCAATTACTTTTACCAAGCTAATCATATCCCCTGATACTTTTATTTTATCATCAACATCTGTTTTAACATTTAATTTACATTTTGAAAGTTTTATATTATTATTTAAATTAAATTTTATTCTTTCTGTAAGTTCATTTACTGTAAATTCATTTTTATCACTAGAACTTAACTCTCTAGCTTGTGCATTGATACTTGAAATTACTTTTTCCATATAATCCTTATGTTCTTTTAATCTGCTATTCCAAGTTTCCATTTCACCTAAAATTTCAATATAATCTTCCTTTAGAACCTGAGGATCTTCTAAAGAATCTTCATACTCATCTATAAGGCTTTCCATTGCAACTGTTACACCTGATATGGACATTATAGGTGACATAAGATTATGAGAAATTCCTCCCACTAAATGACCTAAAGAAGCTAACCTTTCACTTTCAACTAAAACTCTTTTTATCTTGTCTTTTTCCATTAGTATAAGTGCACCATTTAAAATATTGCTAATTTGTGCCCTTAATGATTCAAAATGTACAACATCATCATTTACCAATTCAAAACACAAAAACCCAAAACTATCTTCTTCAAAATGCAATGAATTTACCAGATAGTAGAATCTTCTGTCTTTAGGAATAAAATGTTCCGGCGCTAAATTTTTTGTATCAAAAACTTTTTCATCTTCTTCTATATCTACTCTTTCACCATCTTTGAAAGCATACAAAAGCACGGACTTTTTAGGAACTTCAAAAGAATCTTTAAATAAAAAAGTTTCATCATAGGTAATTGTACCCTCATGGTATGTAGAAATAAAACAATTTCTAAATCTGCATCTTTTAAATTCCCTGGTGATTTTTTCATATATATCATTTAAATTATATGTCTTTACTCCCATATTAAATATGCTTTGTGGTACAAGCCTCAAAGATTTGTTTGTTATTTCATCTAAAGAGGTGTCTTTTTCACATCCACATGATTGCCTTTTAACTAAAACAGCAGGAAACTTTATTACATCCTCTGTTTGTTTTCCATCTATTTTGTCTAAAAGAGCTTTAATAGCATTCTCACAAATTTCTTCAAAAGGCTGGCTTACAGTTGTCAGAGAAGGAGTTGTTAATTTCGCATTGGTTATATCGTCAAATCCACATATAGTCCTTTTTTTAGAAACGTCTATGCCATATTTTTGGGATAAATCATCAATTGCTTTTAGTGCTCCTAATGCCATGTCATCATTTGAAAAAACAGCAACATCATATTGGATATCTTTTAAAATTACTTCTTTCATAATTCTATATCCTGTATTTGAGTTAAAATCCCCTTCAAATATAATATCTTCATCTACCGAAATATTGTTTTCTTCTAATACTTCCAAATAAGCTTTATATCTCTCCACCGCTTCACAATTATTTTTAGGCCCTGTTACAAACATAATTTTTTTATAATTGTGATCTTCAACTAAATGTTTTACAAGACTTTTCATACCTGCTTTATTGTCTGCTATTATACTGGTAGCCTCAGGTATTACCTTTCCAATTGATACCAAAGGTATATCTTTGAATCTATTCAAAAAATTATCAGCATCTTTATCATTCATACTGTCTGTCACAGCAGAAGTTAATATAAGACCATCTATTCTTTTTTTATCGATAAAACCATATACAATGGTGTGCTTTTTAATATGATTCAAAGGATCACCAAAAACTCTTCCTTCATAAATTATCAAATTACAGTCAAATTTTTCAGCAGCTTTTTTTAACATAAGCCAAAAGTAAGTTAAATAATTCCCGTCTAAACAGTTAATTATAAGCCCTATTGTCTTCCGTTTTTTCATATTTTCCTCCCAATATGTAGAAAGATAATTATATAATACCCATTAAAATAATAAGTATCTATATATTAAATCGGAATATATAGGGCTTTTTCTTATGATATTTTATAATTTACATAGTTATGTTATTGTAAAGTGTTAATTATTCGCTTTAAAAAAATTGTCCTTATTTTTAATATACAAAATCTCCTTTGATATTTGTTATACAATACCTTCCATTAACTTTTGACATTTCAAATACTATATTTTTATCTTGTACAGGCACAGTGATAACACAGAAATCACCGTTTATTTGTATGTCAAATTCTCCCCGGTCGTCAGAAATATCAGATATCCAAAAACTTATGTAGTCCAACTGCCAAATCTTATTAAAATCCAGTGCTTTTCCGCTTGTGTTAATCTCCGCCAGCCTTTTTTGAACCTCATCACATTTCTCTTCTCTTTCATCAAGTATACTTAACTTTAAGAATTGTCTTACCACTCCTTCTTCATCTTCCGGGTACTCCGGAACATCAACACTTGTTGAAACATGATGGAAAGATTCCCCGTTCCATTTATAATACCTGGTCACGTTAAAATACATAACATCATAACTGTATCTGTTCTGCACATACCCATCATAAATATCGCTGTCCTCTGATGAAACCAGGTAATCTATACCCGCCCCGGTGGGAGACGCAGAGTATTCAATTAATTCAACATCATTTTCCCCTACTTTATATAATGCAAATCCTGATAAGCCGCCTCCATTGGTTACAAAAGCAGCAATATATTTATGTTTTTTACCTTTCATTTTTACCAAGTGGGGATCATAAACACTATATCCTCCGCTTTCAGCAACTCCAATTTTATACAATTCATCTTCAACTTCCCGTAACACGTAAATCATGTTTCTCCATTCACCAGTAAAAATTGTTATTACTACCTCCTGGTTTCCGTCTAAGTCAATGTCTTCCTGTATAAAATCTGTAACTTCTCCTTCTACATTTAAAAATTTCAGGTATTTATCGTATTTTGCCGAGTTGTTGTCAGTTTTTACAAAATCCGTTTTTTCTCCGTTTATGGTATAGCTTTTTACTTTTCTGTTTTCTTTGTCAATAAAAACTTCTATCTTTATGTTATTGCTTTCATCTACAAAGGAGTAATCCCAGAAACCATTTGCTTTAGCAACCTCCTCAATTAAGTCTTCGATAGCCTCTTTACGTACAATTTCCTCTGATAGGGTTACATAAAATGTAGGATAGGTCCTGTTTTCAATAAGCTCAAGTTTACTTATAGGTATTCCCTTATCTTTTAACACATTTTTTACGGGATGTTCCCAATTATCTATATCAGAAATTACAACTACATCTGATGAATTATCATCTTTTAATTCTGTATCCTTCTTACCTGTTTTTAAATTACCCTCTATTAAACTTATATAATCCTTACCAGCTTCTAAACTATCTTCCTTAAAACCTGAATCATTCATCTCAACTTTTTCCGGGGTTGGGGATACTTCATCATTTCCTTTATCCGGCACATCCTGACCTCCACAAGATGATAAAAGAACACACAAAAGACAGCAAACAATGACTTTTTTCATTTGTTTTTACCTCCAATACAATCATACACTCACATTTTATCATATTTTAGTAAGCTAGGTCTACTTTTTGTCCATTTAGCTATCCCCGGAATTTATATGGTATTTTCCATCCTTTTAACANTATAACTTCTTTAAATCTAAGGACAATANTCCTTACCTGTTGCCTGCCCCGGCAGTTACAATGTTTTTAACATTGTTACCAAAATCCATATTATAAGCATATGGGGGAGTAAAAACATAAGAATTTGGAGCCCATGAAGGAATGGCGGTATTTACAAATGCATTTCCGTTATTCCAGCGGATTTTCCCTTGATCACTGCTGTTATTGCTGTAATTTCTCCAGGCACTTTTTTGGTTTTCAAAATAATTGTTTTCAACAAGTATCTCGCTGTAAACACCTACACCTATATTGTAAAGGGCATTGGGACAACCAAAATAATTATTATAAACATGTACCTTCCCAAAACGAACCCGAGGCATTCTTTGGTCACAGCCGGTATCGTACCAATTATGATGCAAGGTTACATGAAGCTTTCCAGCATCATTTGAAGCACTATCACTATTGCCTATAAGGTTTACAAAATTATGCTCTCTTTGATTGATGTATCTGAATCTGCACCAGGAAATGGTAACAAAATCCGATGCTCTTACTACATCTAAAGAACCGTCTGAGCAATCATAAAAAGTACATTTAGTTACAAAAACCTTGGTGCTTCCTGAAATTTCTATACCATCACCTGTTCCTGCACCGTCAGGATTTGTTATATTGAGATTTCTTATAATTACATTATTAACTCTTTTAATTGATATACAACCTTTAATAGTGCTGTTTGAATTTTTCCCTTGTATTGTTTTATCTGAAGCTACTTTAAGTTCTGTTGAACCTAAATCTATATTCCCATCAACAATTATAACCATTTTAGATGATGAACCTGCAGCGTTTCTAAGCTCTGTTGCATTTGTAACGGTAACTATAGTACCGTCTTCTCCCCCTGTTGTTCCTTCTGCAAATCCGTCAGCAATACTGTGTACAAGTGTCGGTGTAGGTGTTGTGGTTGGTGTTGGCGTATGTGTAGGTGCAAGGGTTGGTGTTGGTGATGGCAAACCCCCAATAGGTATAGTATCAATAATCTCTAATAAATATCTTCTCATTATATTATAGTCAATGGAATCCACCCTGCTATCAAGGTTTAAATCTGCATATTTAAGCTGCTTGTCATCAAAATCATACATTTCAAGTATATATCTTCCCAATAGTGTAATATCCCTTGAATCCACTATTTTGTCCCCGTTTAAATCACCATAAATGCCATCAGAATTAGCCTTAACAAT
>JGI24708J26588_10002875_pt1 | contig 12840 bp, 10 predicted proteins | sample BioPla1DNA2_FD_26588 | JGI IMG/M metagenome (IMG submission 26588) | reverse complement strand
ATAACCTTCATACGGTTTAATGATTCCTCATCTAATAATCCCTTCTTAAAGTCACATACAGTAGCAAAATATCTACGTATTATTTCTTGCTTTGAGGCTGATGAGACAATTTCGTCATCTATAATACCAAATGCAACCCTATTAACACTCATATCAGTGGGGGATTTGAACACAGAATCCTTTCCTGTAATCTTTTCAATAATTCTTTTTACTACGGGAAACATCTCTAGGTCTCTATTATAATTAACAGTAACTTCTTGATACTTTTCAAAATGAAAATTGTCAATCATATTTACATCTTTTAGATCTATAGTAGCGGCTTCGTAAGCGATGTTAACTGGATGCTTGAGTGGCAAATTCCATACAGGGAAAGTTTCGAATTTTGAATAGCCAGCCACCCNTCCCTGCTTATATTCATGGTATAGCTGACTAAGGCATGTGGCCAGTTTACCACTGTTTGCTCCTGGAGCAGTAAGTACTACGATAGGCTTACTTGTGGCGATATATGGGTTACTTCCATATCCATCTTCGCTTACTATTGTATCTATATCTGCGGGATAACCAGGTATGGTGGTATGTTTATATACCTTAATATTCCGCCTTTCAAGCTTGTTAATAAACACATTAGTTGCTGGTTGTTTACTATATCGAGTAATAACAACGCTGTTTACCTTAAGGTCAAAGCTCCTTAAATCATCTAAGAGACGGAGAACCTCCATGTCATAGGTGATTCCAAAATCTCCTCTTATTTTATTTCTTTCAATATCACCGGCATATACGCAGATAATAATTTCTACCTGATCCTTAAGCTTTTGAAGTAATTTGATTTTAGCGTCCTCATCAAAACCGGGCAAAACTCTTTTAGCGTGTTTGTCACCGATAAGCTTTCCACCAAATTCTAGATATAGCTTGTCATAATTATTTACCCGTTCCAAGATATATTTTGATTGTTCTTCAATGTACTTCTGTGGATCAAATCCGGCCTTCATTAAGTATCCTCCTTATTATTTGCTCTATAATTAATGTCGGTTAATTTATTATTATTGATTAGTTTTTGTAAAAAAATTTGTTTAAACGATAACTAAAATACTATACTCTATCATAAGCCAAATATGAAAAAAGTCAAATAATATTTAGGCCTAAACATGAGAAAAATATGTGTAAAGGTTAATTATGTGCCACTAAAGCTTGCGTGTTGTAATAGCACTTACTATATAGTAAAGTATGGTAAAGAGAAATAAAATAAAAACTTAGTGAGATTGAGAGGGATTTATATGTGTGGGCGATATAATTTTACTGTGGAACAAAGTGATGAGTTACGTGAAATAATTGAGAAGCTAAATGCCAAGATACATGGAAAGGAAGTTAAAACTGGAGAGATATTTCCTACAAATCAGGTACCTCTACTCTTANCTGATCATAATCAGACCACCCCTGCTCTTGGCATATGGGGATTTCCTAAGTTTGATAATAAGGGTGTAATAATTAATNCTAGGTCTGAGACAGCCTCCGAAAAAAAGACTTTTAGAGACAGCTTAATAAGCCGTAGGTGTATTATACCCTCTACTGGGTTTTATGAATGGGATAGGGATAAAAGAAAGATAATGTTTAGGCAGGAGGGGACTAATGCCCTTTATATGGCCGGTTTATATAATTTTTATCAGGATGAGCTGCGATTTGTCATACTTACTACAGAGGCTAATGAATCTATTAGAGATGTTCATCATCGTATGCCCCTGGTTATCCCAGGAAATGAACTAGAGACCTGGATTTTTGATGATTCTTATACAAGTCATATATTAAATCGGGTACCACCAAAACTAGTTAGGGAACTTATTTAAAACAACTATCTTCAATATTTATCCTCTTTACATCGAACATTAGTTCTGATATAATGATGGCAAGAGGTGAACATATGTATGGATAAAATAATTTTTCATATTGATGTAAATTCGGCTTTCCTAAGCTGGGAGGCCGTTTATCGACTACATATCCGGGGAGAAAAGATGGATTTGCGAGAGATTCCCTCGGCAGTAGGAGGGGATGTGAAGAAACGGCACGGAATTATTCTTGCCAGGTCCACTCCTGCCAAGAAATATGGTATTAGGACGGGTGATACCATAAGTGACGCTCTTAAGCTCTGCCCTGATCTTCTTATAGTGCCCCCTCATTATGACCTTTATGAGACCTGCTCTGAGGCATTTATGGAGATTCTCAGAGACTTTTCCCCCTGTGTAGAGCAGTATTCTGTTGATGAGGCATTTTGCGATATGACAGGAACCCTAGGACTCTATGGGTCGGCGGTGGTTGCTGCTACATTGATGAAGGATAGGATCTATAGTGAGCTGGGCTTTACAGTGAATGTGGGAGTTTCCACGAATAAGATACTAGCCAAGATGGCTTCTGATTTTAAGAAGCCTAATCTGGTACACACCTTGTTTCCAGAAGAGATAGAGAGGAAGATGTGGGTTTTACCGGTGGAGGAATTATTCTTTGTCGGTCCGGCTACAAAGAGAAAACTTCATGCTTTGGGGATTCATACAATTGGGGATTTAGCATGTACTGATTTGGAGATTCTAAGAGCACATTTTAAAAAGCATGGTGAGTTAATCTATTCATTTGCAAATGGAATTGATATGTCTCTTGTAGAGAATGAGGCGGCCCCCAATAAGGGATATGGTAATTCTACAACAATTGCATTTGATGTTGACGATGGCAGTACCGCCAAGATGGTGCTGCTTTCTTTAGCTGAAAAGGTCAGTTCTAGACTACGAGCAGACTCAGTTAGGGCTGGCCAGGTTGCGGTTAGTATAGTTGATATGTATTTTCGTCATGAATCCCATCAAATACAGCTTTTTTCTCCTACTAATTCAACTAATGAGATACACAAGGCATCTTGCAAGTTATTTGATGAGTTTTGGGATGGGACGCCTATAAGGAATCTGGGAATTCATACAGGTAAGATTGTTCAGGATGGTGATGATAAGCAGCTTAATTTATTTGATATGAACTGTTATGAGAAGCTATCTAGGCTAGATTTAGCCGTTGATTCCATAAGGGAAAGATATGGAGAGGATTCTATTATACGGGCAGTCTTTCTGGATGGGCCAATCTATCATATGTCTGGTGGAATTTCACCAGAGAAGCGTAAGCCAAATTATAAATAGAAGCTAGGTCATGATAGATTGATAAACTATCAGAAAGATGGGCTTTTGATTAGACTCTAGATACTACAAAATATAATGTGAGGGTGTTGTTATGATTCATATGCCGGTGGATGTGGTTGCAACCTTTAATGTGCAGGGTGGGATTAAGCCGAATTTTATTCGCCTTGAGGACGAAGAACACATCCTACAAACCTATAAAATTGAAAACATTGTTTTTAGCCGAGAAGAAAAGCATGCGGGAATACCGGCTATACTATTTTGCTGTAATATTATGCGACAAGGCCGTATGCAGGCTATTAACTTAAAGTATTATGTAAAGACCCACCAGTGGGTACTGGCGGGTACATCGTCTTAGCCAAGGTATTTCTTTTCTAAGTCATTTAGTAGAGAGATATAATGATTTTGTATTCCTTTATTACTAGCGGTCTCTTCAAATGCAATAGTATCTTGGTCTAGCTTTTTTAGAATGTCTTCAGGCAAGTGNCTTCTTGCAAATGTGTATATAACGGAATCTTCCTTGTCGATATGTCTTTTCATGTGATGGGTATAGCTGATGGCATTGGCGATTACATCAATACGACTATCTTCATCACCCTGTTTTGTCCTATCAAGGGCTAAGACAAGCTCTTGTATATATAATCTNCCCATATCATGCTCTACAAGCATGCCGTGATTTACCATCTTATGGCCGAGCGTGCCTAGGTTTTCTACCATTTCATTAAATAATAGCTTTTCCTCCTTGCCATGGTGATGGGCATCGGAATAAGCCCTAATAAAATCAATCATAAGGTCAAAATCCTTATAGTCGATGTCTTCACCCTTCATAATGTCAGTGCAAGCCTTCCTGACCACAGCTAACATACGAAGTATATTTTGATGTTCTTCCATCATAAGTTTTATGCTGTCCATAGTATTCCTCCTAGTGTATATTATTTGATAATTATTTAATTGATATGTGGATTTATAGCGAACATTTTAATTTGTTATATTAGTAGTAAGACCTCCAATTTTATATGGAGGTCTTGAGGTGTTACTAATCTATATATAAAGGGGGGGAGTATCTAAAACGTCTATTCTAAAAACAGTTTAATATCATCTTCTACGGTTCCTATACCTGAGATACCAAAGCTTTCTACCAGAACCTTTGCAACATTAGGAGAAAGGAAGGCAGGTAGTGTAGGTCCTAAGTGGATGTTCTTCACTCCTAGGTATAGTAGAGATAGTAGTACGATTACAGCCTTCTGCTCATACCATGCAATGTTATAAGCGATAGGTAGTTCGTTGATGTCAGTAAGCTCAAATGCTTCCTTAAGCTTTAGGGCGATTAGGGCTAGGGAGTAGGAGTCATTACACTGACCTGCATCTAGAACCCTAGGAATTCCATTAATATCCCCTAAATCAAGCTTGTTGTATTTGTACTTAGCACAACCTGCGGTAAGAATTACAGTATCCTTAGGAAGGGCTTTTGCAAAATCTGTATAGTAATTTCTTGATCTTTGTCGACCGTCACAACCAGCCATTACGAAGAATTTGCGGATGGCACCAGATTTTACTGCTTCAACAACTTGATCTGCAAGAGCAAATACCTGTGCGTGTGCAAATCCACCAATAATTTCTCCCTTTTCAATTTCTACTGGAGGCTGGCATGTCTTAGCAAGTTCGATTATCTCTGAAAAGTCTTTAAATCCATTTTCATCTCGTTCAATATGCTTACAACCAGGTACTCCTGATGCACCTGTAGTGAATAATCTATCCTTATAAGAGGCTGCAGGAGGAACAACACAGTTGGTAGTCATAAGAATTGGACCATTAAAGCTCTGAAATTCTTCCTTTTGCTTCCACCATGCATTACCATAGTTGCCTACAAAGTGACTGTACTTCTTAAACTCTGGATAGTAGTGAGCAGGAAGCATCTCTGAGTGAGTATAAACGTCAACTCCAGAATCTTTAGTCTGGTCTAAAAGCTGTTCTAGATCTTTCAAATCATGTCCTGATATAAGAATTCCAGGTCTAGTACCTACACCAATGTTAACCTTAGTGATTTCAGGATTACCATAGGTTCCTGTATTTGCAGAGTCAAGTAGTGCCATGCCGTCTACACCAACTTTACCTGTTTCTAAGGTAAGAGCAATAAGCTCATCTACACTTAAGCTATCGTTTAATGTGGAAGCTAATGCCTTTTGCATAAATGCACTAATGTCTTCGTTGTCATAGTTTAATTCATTAGCATGCTTCATATAAGCTGCCAAGCCCTTCAATCCATAAGTGATTAATTCTCTTAGGCTTCGAATGTCTTCGTTCTCGGTAGAAAGGACACCAACCTTAGTAGACTTTGCAACCAGCTCTTCCCTAGTCTCAGCATTCCATAGCTGCTTTGGGAAGGGAGTCCTTATCTGATACCTTATTAAGTAAGTCGTTTTTAATTCTTAGTGTTTCAAAAACTCTCTGATAAAAAATCTCATCGTCAAAATTGGCATTTGTGATTGTTGTAAACAGGTTAATGGTAACATAGTGATTAACCTCTGCAGAAATCTCTACACCCTGTGCACGTAATGCTGTAGTAACTGCGCTTAAGCCCTTTGTTACATAAATCAGCATATCCTGCATATTTGCTAGTTCAGGTGATTTTCCACATACCCCGAATTTGGTACACCCAGTACATCCAGCTGTTTCTTGGCACTGGTAACAAAACATTGCATTCTCCATCATATACTCTCCTTTTTATTTAAGTAAATTTAAAATTGTTTTTTATTGACTTGATTAATATATGACGAGTATAATACAATCATAGTAGAAAAAGTGTAGCCATGGCAACTTTTTTGACAAAAAAAGTTTAACCTAATAAATAGATAATATAGTCAAAGGAACTTAATATAGATAAAAGATAAAGGAGGATATATAAATGGAACAATATAATTCTGTCTTAAATAAATGTGCTTTGTTTCGTGGAGTAGATCAGACTGTCTACTCTCATCTGATGGATTGTCTAAGTGCTAAGGTCAAGCACTATAATGAAGAAGAATATCTTTTCCTAGCTGGTGAAAAGATTGATCATGTAGGAATTATTTTTTCAGGTAAAGTACAGGTACAAAAAGAGAATTTAGCTGGTAATAAACACATTATAGCCATCCTAGAGCCTTCAGATTTATTTGCAGAGGGAATTGTATGTACAGCAAGCCGACTGTCACCAGTTACAGTTCAGGCTATGGAAGATTCTGTGGTTTTACAGATTCCTTATGAGAGAATTATTAAGACCTGTGGTAGAAGCTGTGTATATCACCTAGGGCTTATTCAGAATATGATGATGGTCTTAGGAGAGAAGAATGTGAGTTTGAATTGGAAGTTAGAGCTTATGACCTTGAAGGGAATGCGTGAGAAGCTTGCAAGCTACCTTATAAAAGCTTCAATAAATAATGGAAGTAAGATGTTTCAAATTCCCTTAAATCGGACGGAGCTGGCTGATTTTCTAAATGTATCTCGTACTTCTATGTGTAGGGAGTTAACTAGGATGAAGGATGAGGGATTAATAGATCTTTACGGCAGAAGCTTTAAGATTCTAGATCAAAAAAGGCTTGCCCAGTGTTTGGAGTAGGCAAGCCCATAGGTATTATAATGACTTTGTTTTAATAATCCAGTTCTTTAAAAATCTCTTTAATAGTATCTTTACATTCGCTAGATCCTGTTGAATAAAGTACGGTATTTTTTACAAGTGATATCATATAGTAATCAGCTTCATTACTGAATAAACTGTAATGTTGGTAGGCAAATATATCAAGCTTAGTAGAAGAATATTTTACATTTAAGCTTTCTTTTATTTGATATAATAGTTCAAACATATCTTCATAAAATTCTTTTGCATCCTTATTGCTAGAAAAGACGTAAAGTTTAAGTTGTAAATTATCAGATACCGCTATTGTTGCTGACTCAATGGTTTCGTCATCTATCTGATCACTTATATCGGAAACTTGATAATCTTTATCAGATAATATCTGGGTAAACTCATCAGCGCTAACTCCTTGCCTTGATATGTCTATGTTACAACCCGCAAGTACTATCAAGGACAAGGCGGAAATTACAATAAATAATAAAAGTTTCTTCATCATTAGATCGTGAGTTCTATGAGATAAGTCCCATGATAGAACTCCTTCCTCCCCTCTATTTATTATGATGTTAGTATATGTCAAAAATCGCAGTATTTCAACGAATCTTTAAGAATTTCACTGAATCTTAATGTGTTTATAATAATATGGATTTAAAATATTGGGCGGTATATTTATCAACGATTGATATCCAGCATGGTGATTCTAGATTTTATTTACAAAGTTATCATAATTTGTTATATAATGATATATATAAGTGAAATAAGTGGATAAAACCCTATTGACTAAAAAGTGTGACAGGATAAAAACTTCATCATACATAAAGGAACTGTATATATGAAAAAGATCACATTTATTGATACTGAGGTATCAGTTGAAACAAATCGAATATTAGATATTGGCGCAGTAAAGATTAATGGGGAGTCTTTACACACTGAATCAATAAGCAAGTTTCGTGATTTTATTAATGGTGATGAATACCTATGTGGGCACAATATTATTAATCATGATATGAAATTCCTCAATTTGTCTATGGGACATAAGGATCTAACAAGTGATTGGAAAGTTATAGATACACTATACCTATCCCCATTGTTGTTTCCCAAAAGGCCTTATCATGCCCTTGTTAAAGATGACAAGCTCCAAGTGGATGAACTAAACAATCCACTTAATGATGCAAAAAAGGCAAAAAGATTATTTTTTGATGAGTTAGAAGCATTCAATTCATTAGCTAACCCTTTAAAAAGGATATATTACTTTTTGCTTAAGGATAGCGTGGAATTTAAAGCATTCTTTAAATATATGGATTATCAAGTAAATATAGATGAAATTCATGTAGAAATTATTGAATACTTTCAAAATAACTTATGTAGTAATTTTGATTTTATAAATATTATTAGGCAAGCTCCTTTGGAGTTGGCATATTGTCTTGCTTTGATTCAAGCGGATGATGAGTATTCTATTGCACCTAGATGGACTATAATTAATTATCCTAAAGTGGACCAAATCATGAATCTCTTAAGAGGAATACCCTGTATAAAGGGCTGTAGCTATTGTAATGATAAATTAGATGCTAAAAAGGGACTTAAGACATTCTTTGGATATGATGAATATAGGTCTTTTGATGGTATAAATCTTCAGGAACAGGCTGTTAGAGCTGCTATTAACAATAAATCTCTACTTGCTATATTTCCCACAGGTGGAGGAAAGTCCATTACATTTCAGGTGCCAGCTTTAATGGCTGGTAAATATGCAAAAGGACTAACAGTTGTAATTTCACCCTTACAGTCTCTGATGAAAGATCAGGTAGACAATTTGGAGGAGAAGCATATCACAGATGCAGTCAGCATCAATGGATTGTTAGATCCTATTGAGAGGGCAGAAGCTCTTCGCCGGGTAGAAGAAGGGGAGGCGAGCTTACTATATATATCGCCTGAATCACTTCGGTCAAGAACTATTGAGCGTTTGCTATTAGGACGAAAGATAAGTAGGTTTGTGATAGATGAGGCTCACTGTTTTTCAGCTTGGGGACAGGATTTTCGTGTTGATTATTTATATATAGCAGAATTTATTAAAAATCTTTGTAGTAAAAAAAATCTAGAAGAAATGATTCCAGTATCTTGTTTTACTGCTACAGCAAAGCAGAATGTAATTGATGATATTAAAGAGTATTTCTATAAGAACTTAAACCTTGAATTAGAATTATTTACAGCCAAATCAGGTAGGAAAAATCTGACCTACACTGTAATTCATAAGGCTGAGAATGAAAAATATAGTGCAGTACGTAATCTTTTAGAATACAAAAAGTGCCCTACGATTATATATGTATCAAGGACAGCTAGAGCCGAAGAAATAGCAAAAAAACTTAGTATGGATGGATATCCTGCAAAAGTTTATCACGGTAAAATGGATAAAAAAGAAAAGAGTGAGAATCAAGATTCATTTATCCGAGGAGAAATCAACATAATGGTTGCCACCTCGGCTTTTGGTATGGGAGTCGATAAGAAAGATGTGGGGATGGTAATTCATTATGATATTTCTGATTCTTTAGAGAATTATGTTCAGGAGGCAGGGCGTGCTGGTAGAGATCAAAAAATTTCTGCAGAATGTTATGTACTTTATAATGATGAAGATCTAAACAANCATTTTATATTACTAAACCAAACAAAGATAACAAAAGAGGAGATTCAACAGATTTGGAAGGCCATTAAGGATGCTACNCGCACACGGTCTAGAATGTCTAGTTCTGCAATGGAACTTGCAAGGGATGCAGGTTGGGATGAGCGAGTCTCAAACATTGAGACTCGTGTTACAACAGCAGTTGCAGCCTTAGAAAATGCAGGTTATATAAAAAGAGGTCAAAACATGCCGTATATATATGCTGATAGTATTCAGGCAAGAACAGTTATTGAAGCGTCAAATAAGATAAGAAATTCAGGAGTATTTGAGGAGGCAGAAGAAGACCTGGCTGTTCGAATTATAACAAAGCTTATATCAAGTAGGATTAGAAAGTCGGTTAATAATGAAGTTGCTGAATCAAGAGTGGACTATATATCTGATGATTTAGGTATTAATAAAGCTAAGGTATTAAATATAATACAGAAGNTAAGGGATATAGGTGTATTGGCTGATGCAAAAGACTTAACAGCTTATCTGGAAGAAGGTACTGCAAAGGGGATGAATATACTTGCAAGCTATCGAGAACTAGAGAAGTTTCTACTTAGTGAGCTTCCTGAAGACTCTGTAATAATAAATCTAAAGGAGCTTAATGAGAGGGCAGAGGAAGCGGGGGTAAATAAAGTTACTTCCGATAAGGTTAGAAGGTTAATAAATTATTGGTCTATAAAAAAGATTATTAAGNGGGAGGTATCTAGGTACTCACAAAACCATTTGAAACTTACTCTTCTTAAAAATAAAGAANGGATAAAGGAAGAGATGGAGAAAAGGTGGGATGTTGCTGAGTTTATTTTATATAGGTTAGATGAAATTAATACAGATAATGAATCTACCATTCAATTTTCTATCTTGGGGCTTAAGGATGATTATGATTTTGCAAGACAATTGCTAATGAAAAAGGCAACAAGCAATGAAATAGAAGAAGCAATATTTTATCTATCAAGAATAGGTGCCCTAAAGTTGGAGGGAGGATTCTTAGTGGTATACAATCCTCTGTGTATTGAACGGCTGGTTAAAGATAATAAGATACGGTATAAAATCTCAGATTATGAAAGTCTAAAACAGTATTATGAACAGAAGACACAGATGATCCATATAGTTGGTGAATATGCTAAGAAGATGATGGAGGACTATAAAAAGGCCTTATTATTTGTTGATGATTATTTTCAACTAGAGTACAGTGNTTTTTTAAGGAAANATTTTAAAAGCGACCGTATTAATGAGATAAGTAGAAGCCTTTCCCCTGAGAAGTTTCGACAACTATTTGGAGACTTGTCTCCTTCTCAGCTAAATATTATTAATGATAAAGAGTCCCAATACATTGTAGTAGCTGCAGGGCCTGGAAGTGGAAAAACTAGAATCTTAGTACATAAACTGGCATCCCTACTTTATATGGAGGATGTGAAACATGAACAGCTACTCATGGTCACATTCTCTAGAGCAGCGGCCACTGAGTTTAAAAAGCGCCTAATAAAACTTATTGGAAATGCAGCTAATTTTGTTGAAATAAAGACATTTCACTCCTATTGCTTTGATATACTGGGCCGTGTTGGTACTATAGAAAAATCCCAGGAAGTAATAAAGGAGGCCGTAAAAGGGATTGTTAATGGTGATGTAGAGATGTCTCGGATTACAAAGACGGTATTGGTAATTGATGAGGCTCAGGATATGGATGAGAATGAGGCCAAACTTATTCAAGCGCTAATAATNAGAAATCCTGAAATGAGGATAATTGCTGTAGGTGATGACGACCAAAATATATTTTCATTTAGAGGGTCGGACTCAAAGTATATGAAGGAGCTATTAGAGAAGGAAAACTCTAAGCTATACCAATTAATTGATAATTATAGAAGTAAGTCTAATCTAGTACAAATGTCTAATATATTTGTAGAAGGAATCTCTAATCGGATGAAATATTTGCCTATTATTCCAGTTCAAAATGATAATGGTAAGATTGAAATTGTTGAATATAAGAGCAATAAGCTACTAAAGCCAGCAATTGAGGATTTGATTAATAAGGGAATCTACGGTTCTACTGGGTTTTTGACTAAAACAAATGAGGAGGCCTTGCAGTTAGCATCAATATTAAAAAGGAATGGCATTAGAACTAGGATTATACAGAGTAATGAAAGTTTTAGGCTAGAAAGCCTTGTTGAAATACGGTATTTTATAAACCAGCTTAAATTGACTAAGGAAAGTCATATAATTTCAAATGATAATTGGGTCATGGCAAAGAAGAAGCTGATTGGCAAGTATAATAATACTAAGAATTTGCCCTTATGTATAAGGTTATTAGAGGATTTTGAATTCACCAATTCTAATCAAAAGTATATATCTGATTTTATGAACTATTTGATGGAATCTAATGAGGAAGACTTTTATGATCAAAATCAAGGAATAGCTACAGTAGCCACTATTCACAAATCTAAAGGATGGGAATTTGATCATGTTGTCTTATTACTTAGGGACTACTATTTGAATACTGATGAGAATAAAAGATTATTATATGTAGGGATGACTAGAGCTAGAAAGAGTTTGGCAATTCACTATAACAGTAACTTCTTATCAGTTCAGAGGAATAGTAAATATGGAATGGTGGAGGGATGTGATTATTCATATAAGAATAATCATATAGAAGAATTAAGCACCATAGTAAAGCAATTACGTCATAGGGATCTTTATCTATCGTACTTTTATAGGATACAACATCTTGTTGGTAAATTATCGAGTGGGGATAAACTTAAAGTAGATGAATCTGGTTGTTTGGATCTGAATGATAACCGTGTCCTGTATTTTTCAGAACGTTTTAAAAAAGAAATACAAGGCTATTTACAAAAGGGATATCGGCCAGTTGGCGCAAATGTGGATTATATTTTGTATTGGCAAGAAGATGGAATGGAAAGTGAGGCGCCAATAATACTTCCGATATTAGAGTTTGAACGATAGTAAAATGTTATATGAGAGGATGGTGGTAGTTGTTGGACAAGCAAAAAAACAATGACGTAACTATTAAATATTATAATGATAATGCGTATCAATTTTTTAACAACACGGTAGATGTTTCATTTACAAAAGTACAGGAAGATTTCTTGAAGTACTTACCAGACAAAGCATATATTCTTGACTTTGGATGTGGCTCAGGCAGGGACAGCAAAGCCTTTATTGAAAAGGGTTATAAGGTAGATGCTATAGATGGCTCAGAAGAAATGTGTAGATTGGCTGAAAAACTACTTAATCAAAAGGTACGATGTATAAGTTTTCAGGATTTTGTTGCAGATAAAACATATGATGGTATATCAGAGGTTTAGCTTCAAAACTCTGAAACTGTTTAAATTCATATAGTTATAGGTATCTACGAAAATGTCTCAAATTCGGAGAAATATTCATGTTTATATGAT
>JGI24708J26588_10002874_pt1 | contig 12846 bp, 15 predicted proteins | sample BioPla1DNA2_FD_26588 | JGI IMG/M metagenome (IMG submission 26588) | reverse complement strand
GAGAACAGGCCTTTGCAGATATAGATACACTTTATGTTACAGATGCAGGGGAAGTGTTCAGATTTGTATTAAATAGCGATGATGTAGATTTTGAAAAGGTGAGAAAGAGGGCATGGGAAAACTTAAATAAGATAACAAACCCTTTAGTTAAATTGGATAAGATGCTTGATATATTCTGCCTTAAGTATTCTACAGATTATAATTCCACTTTATTACTAAGTACTACATTACAGAAGCAAATATATAAGAAAGTAGGGCAGGAGTATCTCTTTGCAATTCCTTCATCAACTACACTAATCGTAGCCAAATTGCGTCATGAATATATAAAAATTATAGAATCACTGATTATGATAGATAATGACCCGAATAAGGTTTCGAATAAAGTGTATCAGCATAAAGATGGAAAATTTGATATTGCATCTGTTTAACAGTATATTAAGAAGTAAAAGGAATAAGGGTTAAGTATAGTTTAAAGAATTGCAAGAATTTATTCCAATTCAACTAAAAGATTATGAGTTGAGACATGGTAAATTCTAATAATATACTAAGCATAGCAATATAGGAGAAAGGAGATATGGTAATATGAATAAGGTAATAATTGAATGTGCCGAATTGGTTGATAAATATGNATTAAATAGGGATAGCATCTTGAAACAGTTACAGTCTATGGAAATATAGTTGCACTGCAGGGATACTGATTTTTTATGCCAATATATGTAATTACCCAATTACAAAACCAATATCAATGCCAGATTATGGGTGCCTTGCTGTGACAAGAATAGCTTTGGAAAGAAGGTTGTATGCATATACAATCCAATGGATAATTAGTTCATTTCTAGAAGGCTCTCTTTATTGAGACACAAAATTATTTAACAACAAGCCAGTGTTTATGGGGGGTTGAGGGACATCTGTGTGAGGACTTTATTTGAATAGGGAGGGGAGTTTATTAGGAGAACACAATTGTGTATAAAGAAAATATAGTTGTTTCATTTTGCAATTATTTTTATAATGCAAATAAAGTACTATAAGAAAACCATAGTTATCAGTCGAGGAAAGCCCCGATAGTCATGGTTTTTTACATAAATAAAAATATTAACATAAAAATGGGAAAATACTTTAATAAATGGCAAAGATATGTTATATTAGGCTAATAACAGCATCTCTGCATCCTATTGCTGAAGTAGAAATTTATGCAGGACTTAATAAATAGTTTGGGGCAAGACGGATAGATTATTTATATTAATAGCAATTATAAAAAATGAACAATTAGAGGAGAAAGAATAATATGAAAGAAAAGAAATCAACTAAGATAATTACTGTTCTTACAGTAGTTTTTGCCATAATAGCCTTTCTTGGAATATTATCAAGGCTATTGTTAAAGTGGTTTTTATCTAACAAATTTAATGTAAGTACAAAATCCATTAAGGATGCAAGNTCAATAGGAATAATAGGTGGTGCTGATGGTCCCACTTCAATAATATTGTCAAGTAGTAACCACTCTACACTTTTTATGACTATTATATCCGGGATATTAGCAGTTATAGGAATTATATACTTAATAAGGACTAAGAAGTCTTCAAAAAGATGATAGCAGTTAACACCTAGCATTGTTAAAGGAGATTTTATGGAGCTTAAGGGGTTAGTAGACTCCTTCAAGGTCTTTTTATCTTTGACTTAAAAGATGTTTATATTACTATTTTTCAAATTACTCTAATATGTAGTTGGCTCTTTAATTATAAAGGCCTTAGGAAAATAAAAGATAAGATGTTATACAAGGACTTTAAATCATATGTAAAAGAAAAATATCTAAAAGCTAGCCATATTAAATAAACAGTACTTTTATCCTAACTGAATAAGTAACAAGTTTACAACATGGTTTAAAAGGGATAGTTACCAATCTCTATTAGGCCATGTTTTACTTATATAAGAGAGCTTTGACAATAAATTCATTATATTTAAATTGAAAAATATCCAATAATTGTATATAATGCATATGGGATAATTTGGAAGCTGTCTTATAGGAGGGATATAATGCATAAGAAGTCTAAACTGATGCTCATTTATTTGTATCCAGCAATTATTGTTATAGCTCATCTATTTATGCAAACATCATTTATTCAGGAGAACTGGTTCTTCTATGTAATGGGAATTAGTTTACTGATCTATACCCATTTATCCTATAAAAAAAATAAAGANAAGATAATGGAGTATTTTGTTCGTAAAGTTTATTTTATATACACGTACTTTTTTCTATTATATATACTACCCGAGGTAAACGGGAAATATAATATATGGGGAAATAATGGTGGCATCTTAAATTTTAATGAAACAGTTTCAACAGGCATAGTCATATTTACTATTTCATTTATTTTGTATGTCACCATAATATCAGATTTTCATATATCGGAAGTTTCTCTGGGAAATGCAAAAATTACTATGTTAAAAGAAAAATATGATGTAGAGATCAATAGTCATTTCAAAAATACTAATCAACTGTTAGAAAAAATTGAAGCCGAAGGTGAAATAATTTACAATATGAAAGAATATTGTTTGCGAGTTAAGGATAGAATTGATAGAGGAGGAACTTATGTCTCAGAGGAGTACCAAATATTAATTACGGAATATTTTAATAGGCAAAAAGAAAAAATCAAGGTATCTGTATTACAAAATCTTGAGAAAAAAGAATTAAAAGAAGATTTTAGATTAAAGAGCGGAGAAATAGATATTTTAAAATATCAGTTAGAACACAAGGCACTGTATAGTACGGAATCAAATAATACCTATTATTTGTTTATTCCATTTTGCTATGTATTTGAAGAACTACTAAATGATGAAGAAAGGCCTGTATATATTGTTTTGGAATCCAAAACACCTATTAGTGTTGAGGCTGAAAGTAATATTATTAGAAATATTTTAATAAAATTTACAGATGATTTGCTTGANCTATTGTAAAAAGAAATCATACAATGTATAATACTGATAGCAAACTGACAGAGTAATTTTAAGAGATAAAANAACATAATAAACATGTTTTACTAAAAGGTAGAATCTAATTATACGTGGAGGGGTATCAGTGGAAAAGAAGTTAACGCTTGAAGATATTCGAAGAATTGCAGAAGATAAAACAAAACCAATTAAACCTATGGCCGTGAAAATTCCTGAGAGTGTAAAAAAGTATGACAGAATCCATTTATCCCAAGAGAACACCAAGAGAGCTCTACAAATGTAAACATAAATAATTTTTGACAAACGATTGTACATATTATATTTTTATACACAGAAAGCATAGCACTAGAATACATATGAAATTAAAGTACCAATAAGGAAGTGTTATGTAGTTTGGAAAAGCTTTTAACTTGGGATGAACTTACAAGAGTAGCTACAACAGCAAAAATAAAAGGAATAATAAAAGCCAAACCTTTTATTATTCCTAAAAATGATAAATATGACAGAATAACTTTGACTAAGCAAAAAACTTGGGAACGTTTAGGGATTTGGTTAGAATAATTTGATATTTATTTAATAAGAGCTGTACCATTAGTTAATAGATAGCTTCTGGTATAAGCTCTTTTTAACTTATATTAATACCGTAAATGGTCTTATGGGTCAAAAATTTAAATACTACAAGTTATTACAGTTAGGCTAATTTGATAAAATAGGTGCATTTATACATAAAATGGGATAAAATAAATGCATATATTACAAATTGCAATTAGATACTAGTGAACTTTCTGTTAAGTTAGGGGGAATCGGAGTTAATGCAAATTTGTTAGAAGAAGCAATAAGTATAAGACTGACCATAAGTAAGTAAAAGGACGTGTTGCATCCCAGCATATATTGTTGGATGCAGCAGGTCCTTATGATTGTTAACTTATACTCTAGTAATAGAACTTTATTATTAAAGGTTACTTAGTCTCATGCCCTTCCATAGAAGATATAACTACCAGGTTTTACTGACTTTTCTTTCCCATCTATTACAATTGAAGTAGGAGATGGGGTTGTGATTTCATAGCGGATTGCCTTGTCCTTATAGATCCATTTTACTCTTATAGCTCCGTACTTAGTTTCAAAAGAAACACTGAGCCACTTAAGTCTTTTGTCTGGCATCGGTGCAATTTTAACTTGTTCGAATCCAGGATAATCTTCAAGGGGCTTTATACCAGCAGCAGCGGTATATATCCAGTCGATAACTGAACCATAGGCATAATGATTATAGGAGTTCATATCGCTACTCCATAGGGAGCCATCATCCCGTATACCATCCCAGTGTTCCCAAATTGTTGTGGCGCCGTGATTAACTTCATATAGCCATGAAGGGTATTCCTCTTGTAAAAGTAGATCATAGGCTACATCAGGATAGCCATTCTCACTGAGAACATGTAAAATATAAGGGGTTCCCACAAATCCTGTCTGTATCTTGTTTCCATTTTCCCTGATTAATCTTACAAGGTTACTAGCTACTGCATCCTTATGGTCAGTTAAATCTAAGTAAAGTGCTAGCACATGCTCTGTTTGAGTTTTTAGATCAGAGAAATATTTCTTAAATGTTCTGTTTATATTTTCATGTAGCATCTCATATTCTGTCATGTCTAGCCCAAGGATTTTACCAGACTTAATCAGTAGAGATACAGAGTAGGAATAAAATGCACTGGCTATAAAATCATCGTTGGTAGAACCTTTATAGCTGCCAGAGGGGGCATCAAGGCCAAGCCAGTCTCCATAATGTTTACCCCAAAGTTTTTTCTCTGCATCATCACAGGTCCATAAAAATTCATCCTTAGTGTCCTTGGTAATAAAATCAACCCATTTTTTCATAGAAGCAAAGTTGTCTTTTAGAATCTTTACATCTCCGTACATAAGATATACCTGCCATGGAATTATGGTTATGGCATCCCCCCAAGCTGTACTAGATTTTGTCATCTGCCAGAAATTAGGGACTGTATCTGTTATAGCACCATTTTCTAGTTGTTCTGCTCTAACATCATTCATCCATTTTTCAAAGAACTTTTTACAATCATAATTAAAGCAAGCTGTTTTAGCAAATACCTGGGCATCTCCAGTCCACCCCATGCGTTCATCTCTTTGTGGACAATCGGTAGGTATATCTAGAAAGTTTGATCTTTGTGACCACAGGGTATTGGAGTATAGCTGATTTATCTTAGAGTTTGCCGTCTCTATATATCCTGTTCTTTGCAGATCAGAATAAACTGCTATGGCAGTAAAGTTATCTAAGTTCACTTCCTCTGGATATTCGTCCAGGCGAATATATCTAAAGCCATAAAATGTAAAGTGGGGTTTATAAAATTGATGGCCTTCTTTACATATATATGTAAGTTTTGATTTTGAGGACCGATAGTTGTCAGTATAAAAGTTACCATCTTTATCAAGGATCTCAGCATGGGATAATGAGATTTTACTTCCCTTTGGAGCATCAATAGTGAATTCTACATATCCAGCAAGGTTCTGACCAAAATCAATTATTCTTTCCCCTTTTGGTGAAACCATGTATGCCATTGGCTTTATCTGCTCCTGTTCACGGATTATCTCGCCTTCCTGAGGTATGAGAGTGTCCTTACTTATATCTACAACTTTTACTTCTTCATAAGGGCCAGGTAAAGAAGATGCATCATAGATTTCCCCATCATATATATCTGATTCTAATATATTACTTTTTCTAACAGACCAGCTCTCATCGGTGATAATTACTTCCTGCGTACCATCTATGTAATGGATCTCCAGTTCTGCAATTACAGCACAAGGAGTAGCCTGAAGATCCTTGCATTTTTCGCTTATTCGCCCCCTATACCAACCAGTTCCTACAGTCACGGTTAGTTGATTGACGGCACTTAACATATTGGTCACATCATAGGTTTGATACTGCAACCGTTTCCTGTAGACAGTACATCCTGGGGCTAGAACATAGTTACCTATTCTTTGGCCATTAATATGGGCCTCGTAAACTCCGATGGCAGTAATAAAAAGGGTTGCTGTCTGGACATTCTTTGAGATTCTTATTTCTTTAAGAAACTCTGGGCAAATATTGCCCATATCCTTTTTGTAACTAATCCATTGAGCATTCTTTAACATATTTACCTCCATTTCTACAATTCATATTAAAAATAGATTAGATTAAGTAAAAGATTGAGAGATTTTCACTCTTTTATCCTTGTAAATAAGTATAATGAAATTATATAATAAAAATGGTATTAGTCCATAAAATAGAGAAAGATATATATAAAAAGGTACGATAATATAAAGATTATTATTAGACAGATTTATAAAAAGTGTATTTTATCTATTAGCTAGCAAATAGAAAATAAATTTAACTATATTAATAAAATTAAATACTTAAAAGGGCATTTGTCTATAAAGGGGATGAAATAATAATGAAAAAGATTAAACTACAGGATATCCAGCCTTATATAAGGTATGTCAACAATTATAAACCTAATTATTCATACGCTGAGAAGGAGCGAATAATATATGATTATGAGCTAATGTATATTATGGAAGGCGAAGTGGAGATGCATTATGATGGAAAGATGTATATACTGAAGGAGGGGGACATATTTTATTTAAAACCTTTCGTGAAGAATTATATAGTGGTTGATGAATGTAAGGGCTTTAGGACCCACTGTATACATTTTGATTGGATGACACCTCAAGCTGAGGATAATTTTACAGCAGAGGAGTATTATATTGGCTTGATGAAATCCTCCAACTATTATGATAAGATGGAAAGATTAAAGAGGCGGACTAATTATGAGCCTTGGGATTTTCATATACCTAATTATGTAAATGATCTACCCTATGAAAAAATAGCTCCTCTTTTTGCCCAGTGTTTTTATACATATTCGGAATATAGCCCTGTTGCTCAGCTCAGGACAAAAGCCATCTTCTATGAGATTATTGCCATACTATTAGAGCACTATAATAAGAAAACAGGTAGCCATCCTACCCATCCCCAAATTATCAGTGCCATTAAGTATATAAAGGAAAATTATAAACAAAGCATCTCAGTTCCTTGGCTGGCTGAAAGATACGGCCTGTCACCAAAATATTTTGGAGCTTTATTTAAAAAAATTGCAGGTAAAAGCGTTAGTGAGTTTATTCTTGATCTAAGAATTTATGAGGCTAAGGAGATGTTAATAAGAACAGATATGACCATAGAAGAAATATCTGAAAGTATAGGCTTTAATAACTCTTTTTATTTTTCTAAATGCTTTAAGGCCCAGATAAAGATTTCACCGTCGGAATTTAGAAATATGATGAAACTAAGGTAAGTTGAGACTATTTGTAAGTAGTTAGAATAACCAGGTAGTGTGTTGACACCCCAATAAAATTATATTAATATATAAAATGTTTTGATAATATTGGTAGATAGCCTATTCTTTGCCACCGGGTAAAGATTTAAGGTGTTCTGAGGTATTCCGTTAGGTCTTAGAAGGAATACTTTCGGGACACCTTTTTGTGTATAAAAGGATTACAAAGGATGATGAAAGGAATGGTTATATTGGAAAGATCAATATTTAAATGCTTTGTTAAATATGTAAGCTTGAATGTTCTAGGTATGATAGCCTTATCCTGTTATATCTTAGCGGATACATTTTTTGTATCCAAAGCTTTAGGAGCCACTGGTCTGGCAGCTCTTAATCTATCTATATCAGTATATAGTGTAATTAATGGTATAGGATTAATGATAGGTATAGGAGGTGCAAGTAGATATGGTATATTAAAGTCCCAAAATGAAGATAAGAAAGCAAATATAATTTTCACGACGGGTATAAAGATGGGCATTGCTTTTGCATTTGTCTTCTTAATAATTGGAATATTTGGATCTAAAGCCTTAGCATTGATTTTAGGTGCGGATGCTACAACCCTATCAATGACTAATATATATTTAAAAACCATACTATGTTTTGCTCCATTTTTTATTAGCAATAATATTGTACTTGCTTTTGTTCGTAATGATAATAACCCTAATTTATCAATGCTTGCAATGTTAGTCGGGAGTTTTTCTAACATTATCCTGGATTATATCTTTATGTTTCCCCTAGGAATGGGGATGTTCGGTGCTGCCTTTGCCACTGGACTGGCTCCTATTATTAGCCTAGGAGTTTTATCTATTCATTTTATAAAAAAGAAAAACAACTTTCATATGATTAGATATAATTTCTTATGGGAAAATATTAGATGTATACTTAGTGTTGGTTTATCTTCATTTATTAATGAGATATCTTCCGCTGTTGTGTTAATTACCTTTAATTTAGTAATTTTAGGCCTGGAGGGTAATCTAGGTGTTGCTGCTTATGGTATTGTGGCTAACTTGGCCCTAGTTGGAGTTGCCATATTTACTGGAATAGCCCAAGGAATTCAGCCGCTTTTAAGTAAGGCCTATGGTTTAAGAAATAAGGAGTTAATAAACCAGGTAATTAAATATGCTATACTTACCTCCTTTTCCTTAGCCTTAGTTATTTATTTGGTGGTATTTTGTAATGTAGAAAGTATTATTGGGATTTTTAATAGTGAGAATAATATGGAGGTTCTACAGATAGCTAAAGTAGGATTTAAGATATATTTTATAGGATTTGTTTTTGTAGGTATTAATATTATAATGACTATGTATCTAAGTGTTGCAGAGTATGTCAAAGAAGCTTTTATTATATCTCTAGCAAGGGGATGCGTAGTAATCGTTCCCCTGGTTATATTATTAAGCCTAATATGGGGCATGGTTGGAGTATGGTCAGCTTTTGTTTTAACGGAACTTTTAATATCGGCAATAGCAATCTTTTTAGTAATATTACCCCAAGGGGAAAGTAAATTTGTTAACAATATGAAATAGCATAAGTTATTCTTCTATATATAATTAATTTTTTTTATTTGTGCTTAATGTAAATATTAGTTACTGTATAATTATATGGTAGAATTTAATCTTGTATTTTTAGAAAGGGAGATTATCATGGAGCTGATTTATAAAGGGAAGACAAAAGATGTATATGCCTTAGAGGATGGTAATTGCTTATTAAAATTTAAAGATGATGTGACTGGTGAAGATGGTAAGTTTGATCCAGGAGCTAATACAGTAGGCCTAACAATAGAAGGTTCAGGCAGGGCAGGGCTTAGGCTCACAAAGTATTTTTTTGAGAAGATAAATAGTTTGGGTATACCAACCCATTATATTGATGCTGATTTAGATAATGTTACTATGACAGTGAAAAAGGCTACACCCTTTGGCCATGGTATTGAAGTTATATGCCGTTATCGTGCTGTTGGTAGTTTCTTAAGAAGATACGGAATGTATGTAGAGGAGGGGCAACCCCTAGATGCATTTGTAGAGGTTACTTTAAAGGATGATAAGAGAAATGATCCCCCAATTACTGAAGATGCCTTGGTTATGCTGGATATTTTAACCCATGATGAATACGCTGTTCTAAAAGACCTAACCCAGAAGATTTCTGGTATTGTTAAGGATGAATTAGCTAAGAAAGGTATAGAATTATATGATATCAAGTTAGAGTTTGGCAGGGTAGGAGAAGATAAGCATATTGCTTTAATTGATGAAATCTCAGGGGGAAATATGAGAGCCTACAAAGACGGTGTTTGGATAAAACCTCTTGAACTTGAAGAATTAATGAGATAGTATAATATGTATGATTAAATCAAAAGAGGCTGTTGCAACAGCCTCTTTTTTAACAAGGTGTTTACTATAATAAAGAGATGGAGAGAAGCAAATGACTAATCTACATAGCAAGGATTATATTTATGGATTAAAACGGGGAATGCCGATTGCCCTGGGATATATTCCTGTATCCTTTACCTTTGGATTAATGGCTGTATCAGGAGGCTTACCTGTTTGGATGGCCATTTTTATTTCTGTTACTAATCTGACCTCAGCCGGTCAGTTTGCTGGAACAAATCTAATTCTTAGTGGAGCGGGTTTTTTAGAGATTACCCTAACAACATTTATAATCAACCTTCGCTATATGCTTATGTCCCTGTCTTTGACCCAGAGATTGGATAAGAAGATAAAATTACCCCAGAGGTTTATGGTTGGATATGGTATAACCGATGAAGTTTTTACTGTAGCCTCAATGGAAGAGGGAAATCTAACATTTTCTTATTTAATTGGTCTGATAACAGGACCAGTCCTGGGGTGGACCTTAGGTACTGCTCTGGGGGCACTTATATGCTCAGCCCTTCCACAGAATCTTAGCAATGCCATGGGAATTGCTTTATATGGAATGTTTATTGCTATAGTACTTCCAGTGGCTAAAAAATCAAAACCTGTTACTTTAATAGTTTTACTCTCTGTGGTAGTAGTCTCCATACTAAAATACACACCAGTATTTAGCATGGTATCCTCAGGATTTAGGGTGATTATCGCAACCATTGTTGGTGCAGGTCTTGGAGCATGGTTTTTCCCTATTCAAGAAGATGATGGTGATTTAGAAGGAGAGGAAGAGTAATGAGTTTACATAAAGCAGTAATTGCTGTTATTCTTATGGCAGCGGTAACTTATATCCCAAGGGTATTACCTATAATAGTATTTCGCAAGGAAATTAAATCAAAGTATATAAAGTCTTTCCTCCATTATGTACCTTATGCAGTGCTAGGTGCCTTAACTTTTCCTGATATTTTTTACTCCACTGGCAATTTAGTGACAGCGGTATGTGGAACCATAGTTGCACTATATTTGGCTTATAGAGAGAAAAGTTTAGTAGTAGTGGCCATTGGGGCAATTCTTACAGTTTATATAGTCGGACTTATATTGTAATATCTTTAAATCATCTATCCCCCCAAATATTATATAGAATTAAGTAATTTTTAACTTAAAAAGTATTTGATAATAAATAAAAATATAATATTTTAAAAAAGTTGAAGATAAATATATTTTAGTTTCGTTATAGTTAATGGAAGTGGAAGGAGGGTGGAGAAAATTCATAATGAGCAATACTTTGAATATTTAATTGATACTTATAAGGACTTAGTATACTCTATCTGTTATAAAATTGTTCGAGATTACTTTGAAGCAGAGGATCTGGGGCAAGAAACCTTTATTTCCATATACAAAAATCTCCATACCTTCGATAGACAGAATGAGAAAGCTTGGATTTGTCGAATTGCTACGAATAAATGTTTAGACTACCTAAAGCGGGCAGAGCGAAGGATAATACCAACGGATAATGATTACTTTACAATTCAGAAAGCTGGTGAACAATCCCCGGAAGAGAATATTTTAGAGATAGAGATAAAGAAACAGTTGTATGAGCAGTGTTCCAAGTTAAAGCCACCTTATAGGGATATTGCATTGGATTATTTTTATTATGAAATGCCGGCTACAGAGATTGCTTCAAAGACTGGCAAGAAACTAAAGACAGTTCAGACACAGATTTATCGGGCCAAGGCTATGCTGAAGAAAAAATACATAAAGGGGGTTAGTTAAATGGATGAGAACAAGATTAATAGACAGGAGGCTTCCGATTATAAAAACCATATCTCACCTTCCGATATTTCCTCCTTCCAAGAGGATAGATTAAACATTAATGATTTAGAAAAATTCCTGGAACATATAGCTTCCTGCAATTTTTGTTCTAATTTACTGGCAGAATCCATGGAAAAGAATATGATCTCAGCCCCTGTGGATATGAAGGCTAATATATTAAATTCTGCAAAAAGCTTAAATGTGCAGGCTAGTAGAAGGGTGAAAGACGTTTCAAAACGGGTACAGTTGCTACGCTATAGCCTTAAGGTTGCAGGAGCTACTATTGGTGCACTGTTTCTCCTTTATCTAACCTATAAGATGCCATATTATAACTATGCTTCTATAGAGCTTCCTAAGGAGATTACAGTAAGTGATGATGAAGCAGTTTCTTTTACCCATAAAATTCGGAATAGTATGGATGAGTTTGGAAGCAAAATTTTGGATTTGTCTAATAACATAATGAAAACGGAGGTTAATTATAATGATAAGAAAGAAAAATAGTTTCTTTACATTTATCTTCTCACTTATTCCTGGGGCAGGACAAATGTATATGGGATTTATGAAGAGAGGGCTAAGCTTAATGTCTAGCTTTTTCATAACAATATTTGTAAGTGTCTGGTTAAATGTTGGGCCTTTTATGTTTATTGCATTAATTTCTTGGTTTTACAGTTTTTTTGATACCCATAATCTTCGTTCTGCACCGGATGAGGAATTTTATGGGCTGGAGGATAATTATATTTTATTTCCAGAGTTTATGAAAGATAAAGCTTATTATGAACTGCAGAAGAAATATAGAAATATAATAGCTCTAGTGCTAATTATAATGGGGTTCACTATCTTATGGAATAATATTTTTGAAATTTTTAGAAGTGTACTACCATATTCATTAAGAAGTACAATCTACAACATTGGACGAGGATTCCCACAGCTTATTATTGGCTTGATAATTATCTTATTTGGACTGTATTTAATTAGGGGTAAGAAGCAAGAGCTAGATCAAAGTGAAAGGCAATTAGAGGATAAGGGAGGAAGTTTGGAATGAGATTACGTAAGGTCGGAACCTTAACCCTGGGAGCAATGTTGATAGTATTTGGGGTACTCTTCTTGCTTCACCTCTTCCTTGAAAATTTCTCCTATGATTTTATTTTCAAATTGTGGCCTATTATATTTATTTTCCTTGGGTTAGAAATTTTATATGCTAACTTTAAGCTTTCAGATGATGCCAATAAGATAGTCTATGATAAAACAGCTTTTGTTCTTCTCATTATTCTAACCTTCTTTGCTATAGGTATGGCCATAGCTGAAGTTTGTATAGACTACGCTAATATGCATATGGTCAAATATATATTTTAATAATATTTATA
>JGI24708J26588_10002868_pt1 | contig 12857 bp, 10 predicted proteins | sample BioPla1DNA2_FD_26588 | JGI IMG/M metagenome (IMG submission 26588) | reverse complement strand
TATACAAAGAATAGCACTTAGAAAAGACGAAAATCAAATTCTTCCGCTTTTCCAAGTGCCTATTCAGCTAATAATGTCTTTAAAATATGTCTTTAAAGAATGTATTTAAAAAGAGTCTTTTGCTTGCCTTGCCAATTCAAATTTATCATTTCCAATATGACAATAGCCGTTTGGATTTTTATCCAAATATTTTTGATGATATTCTTCCGCTGCATAATAGTTTTGTAGGGGTAAAACTTCAATTGCAATGGGTTTATCGTATTGTTTCTGTAATTCTTGAATGGATCCCTTAATTATGGAAAGATCATTTTCATCCACATAATAAATACCAGTTCGATATTGGGTGCCGATGTCACCACCTTGACGATTCATGGAGGTGGGATCGATAACATCATAATAGAGTTTTAGAAGAAATTCCAGTCTGATCTGCTTGGGATCGTACTTTATTTTAACTGTTTCTGCATGACCAGTATTATTATGACATACCTCTTCATAACTGGGGTTATGGGTATTTCCATTGGCATAACCAGCCTCAGTTTCTACGACACCAGAAATTTCCGAAAAATATTTTTCAGTTCCCCAAAAACATCCACCAGCAAGATATATTTCTTTTAATTGATTTCTTTTTTCCATCGTCATCACCAGTTTTAATTTTCTTCCTTCTTCATAAAGAATTTGAATAACTCATTTACAAGTAGAGGGATCAAGGCCAAACCGATTACTATAAGCCAATCCATAAGGGATAGGAATTGCACTCCGAATGCTTGTGCTAAAAATGGCACTGAAATAACCACAAATTGCAGCAATAGGCCTACGATAATTGCCCCAATTAAAACTTTATTGGTAAACAATCCAACTTTAAAGATCGATTTGGAGAAATTACGCATGGATAGGGAGTAGAAGAGTTGTGAAGCAGCTAAAACTACGAAAGCCATTGTCCTTGCATAAGTCAATTCCTTCTGAGGAATTTCGCTTGCTCCAATGGAATATCCATGCTCCCATAATCCATAATAAAATGCTAACAATGTAATGATACCGATTAATACACCACCGACAATAGCACGAATTCCTGCACCTCTAGCAAAAAAGCTTTCTTTGGGGTTACGTGGTTTCAATTTCATAACATCATGATCACCAGGATCCACTCCAAGGGCAATAGCAGGTAGGGAGTCAGTAATCAAGTTAATCCATAGAAGCTGTGTCGCAATTAATGGAATTGGCCAATTCAATAATATTGATAAGAAAATAGTGATTACTTCTCCTAGGTTACAGGAAAGTAGGAAAATCACAGATTTTTTAATATTATTGTAAATATTTCTACCTTCCTCGATGGCATGAACAATAGTTGTAAAATTGTCATCCGTTAAGATCATATCACTAGCACCTTTGGCTACGTCTGTTCCAGTGATTCCCATGGCAACACCGATGTCAGCGAATTTTAATGACGGGGCATCATTGACACCATCACCGGTCATGGAAACGATATTCCCCTTGGATTTAAAGGCTCTAACAATCTTTACCTTATGTTCTGGGGATACTCTGGCAAATACTCTGTAGTCACTGATCTTATCAGCAAACTCATCATCGGATATTTCATCAATTTCTGAACCAGTTATACTTTGAGATAAGGAATCTGCTATTCCCAATTCTTTGGCGATAGCAACAGCAGTATTCTTATGGTCTCCTGTGATCATTACTGGAGTTATCCCTGCTAATTTAGCATCACGTATGGAATCCTTCACTTCTAGTCTAGGAGGATCAATCATTCCCACTAGTCCTATAATCGTTAAATCCTTTTCCATATCTTCTGGTTCTAGGATTTGATCTGTATCTTTAAAAGCAACGCCCAGTACACGAAGGGCCTTATCTGACATTTCTTCTGCGATTTTAAGATAGTCATTTTTCAGTTCATCCGTAAGTTTTACTATTTTTCCATTGACAAGGGCAGAGGTTGAAATCTTTAAGATATTATCAATGGCTCCCTTAGTATGGACACGATAAGAATTGTCTTCCTGGTTCAAGGTAGACATTAACTTACGATCGGAATCAAAGGGAAATTCAGAAACCCTTTTATGTTTTGCATTTAATGCAGCTTTTGTTAGATTGTATTTATCTCCCAAGACAATCAAGGCGATTTCTGTGGGATCCCCAGTACCTTGCCCATTTTCATAGCTTGCATCGGAACATAAGACAAAGGATTTAATTAACTGCTTTTCATCCTCGCTTGCAGTCAAATTGGAACCGGTAGCAGGGACGTCAGTTAAGAGTCCATGGGTATATTGTTGGACAACGGTCATTTTATTTTGAGTAAGGGTACCTGTTTTGTCAGAACAAATGATATTGACGGAACCCAAGGTCTCAACGGCCGGTATTTTTTTAACAATGGCATTGATTTTAGACATCCTGGTTACTCCAAGAGCTAAAACAATGGCAACAATAGCGGCCAAACCTTCTGGAATGGCAGCAACAGCAAGGCTAATGGCTGTTAGGAACATTTCAAACAAATCTCTTTTTTGTATGAGAGCAATTACAAAAATAAGGGCACAGATTCCAATGGCAAGAACACCAAGAATTCTCCCCAGTTCATCCAGTCTTCTTTGAAGAGGCGTCATCTCTTCATTTTCATCATCTAATATTTTTGCGATCTTACCAATTTCGGTATCCATGGCGGTAGCAACTACAATTCCTTCTCCACGACCATAAGTGGTCAAGGTAGACATGAATGCCATATTTGCCTTATCTCCAATGGGAGTATTGGGATCTTCAAAGGTCAGCTTGGAATCCTTATTGGATGGAACAGATTCCCCTGTTAGAGCAGATTCTTCAATTTGAAGGTTGGCGGTTTCAATTAACCTTAAATCTGCTGGAACAAATCGACCGGCATCAAGTATGATGATATCTCCGGGAACAACATCTTCCGATCCAATTTCCATTTCCTTACCGTCCCGTCTTACTAAAGCTCTTGGTGTTGTCATTTTTTGTAGTGCTTCAACAGCCTTTTCCGCTTTGGCTTCTTGGATTACACCAATGACTGCATTTAGTACAATAACCAGTAGGATGATAATGGCATCGGCATATTCTCCAATCACAAAAGTAATTACCGCAGCAGCCAATAAAACATAAATTAACATATCTTTTAATTGTGATAAAAAGAGTGTTAGTAGACTTTTTTTAGGTTTCCCTTTTAATTTGTTTTGCCCATATTTTTCANGNCGANGCTTGGCTTCTTCTTGATTCAAACCCATTCTAGGATCAACATCTAATTCATTTAACACATCCTGGGATGTTTTTGAAAACCACATAAATACACCTCTTTCTTATTTCCTGACTCTTGATTATGTTTCCAAATATTTTCGTCTTTATGCTCTTTATGCTCTTAAATAAGAATCACCTCGCCAAACACAATTATGTAACAAAGATATTATAGCACTGTCTTGGTTCTCAAACATTAAAATTTGATGAGAAAAATTTATATTCCCATCAATGGAAGTTGACGGATAAATTGGAATACTATACAATCGTATTATCAAAATAATTTTGTGGTATACAGATTGAAAGGTTTGATAATATTATGGAATATATTCAGCAAATGGTTGAAAGTCAAGGAGTTAATACAAGAATCGCACCCTTTATCTCTTATGGGATATTAATATTTTTTATAATCCTAGTTTGCATAGTAGTAAATGTAATTATTAATAATATTTTATTAAAGTTTTTAAGCCAGCTTATTTACAAAAACAAATTTAAATGGGATGATGTGCTCCTAGAACGAAAGGTATTTAAAAAACTTTCCAATATGGTACCCGGTATTATTGTCTATATTCTGGCTCCAACATTTTCTAATGCTAGCATTCAGAAAGCCATACAATTAAGTGCTTCTACATATGTATTGGTAGTTGCCATGTTTGTTATTAGTTCCATTTTGGATTCCATCAATGATATTTACCGAACATTTCCAATATCCAAAGTAAGACCCATTAAAGGTCTTTTACAAGTNGTTAAAATTGCAATTTTTATAATAATGGGAATTGTGGTTGTAGCTAATTTGATGGATAAGGATCCTATTATTTTATTAAGTAGTATTGGAGCCTTGACCGCGGTGTTTTCTTTTGTATTTAAGGATTCTATTCTTGGTTTAGTTGCAGGGATTCAATTGACTTCCAATAATATGTTGCAGATTGGGGATTGGATTGAAATGCCCAAATATGGAGCAGATGGTGATGTAATCGATGTAACCTTAAATACAGTAAAGGTTCAAAACTTTGACAAAACCATTGTAACCATACCAGCTTATGCCCTTGTATCAGATTCCTTTAAAAATTGGCGTGGAATGGTAGAGTTTGGCGGAAGAAGGATTAAGCGTTCCATATATATCGATGTTAATAGTATTGATTTTTGTAGTCCAGAGATGTTAGAGCGGTTTAAAAAAATTCATTTTCTAACGGACTATATTACGGAAAAGGAAAAAGAAATTAAAGCCTATAATGCAGAACATAAGATTAATGATCAGCTATTAATTAATGGAAGACATTTGACCAATATCGGTACCTTTCGTATCTATGTGCAAAACTATCTGAAAAACCATCCGGAAATTGATACCAATAAGATTTGTATGGTAAGGCAACTTCCACCCAGCGAAAAAGGACTTCCCATAGAAATCTATGCATTTACCAAGGACACCAGGTGGCTTGTTTATGAAAGAGTACAATCCGATATCTTTGACCATATATTTTCCATCGTTGATGAGTTCGGTCTTCGTGTATTCCAAAATCCGTCTGGATTTGATATAAAACAAATGAAACAAGATGCAACTTTATTAAATAAAAAATAAATTGGTTATATTAGCAGTAGAAGATATTAATCCAATCAAATAGGAGGATTTACATGGATTTTCTAACAGATAATAATATCTTAATATACTTTGTAATATTTTTTGGTAAAATATTAGAGGTGACCATTTCCACTTTACGTCTGGTCCTAATTAATCGTGGTGAAAAAATCAAAGGAGCTATAATTGCAGTATTTGATATACTCATTTGGTTGTTCGTGACAGGAACAGTTTTAGAAGGATTTCAAGAGGATCTTATCCGAGTAGTTGTTTTTGCCATTGCATTTGCTATTGGAAATTATCTCGGCTCTGCATTGGAAGAAAAACTAGCCTTTGGTATGTGTTCTTTACAGGTCATTGTTCCTGAAGATGAACATAGCAAAGAACTAGCAAATAAATTAAGGGTTGAAAAATTTGCAGTGACAATTTTAGAAGGCAAAGGAAAAGATGGCCTAAGAGAAATTATGTATTTACATTTAAATAGAAAACGAATCCCAGAAGCAGTAGATATTATAAAATCCAATATTGAAAAAGCTGTCATCGTTGTGAATGATGTAAGAACCGTAAGAGGTGGTTTTATAAAGAAATAAATATAAAGAAATAATGAACTTTTCCGTTTAATATAGAACCTTATACTTATTACTAACCTTATCATATAATCATATAGTGATAAGGTTTTTTTATGTTAAAATCCCTGTACATTATGTTTTTTATATAAAATGATAGAAGCAGCGATCACAAGTATCCCTGCTCCTACCATTGTGTGTCTCATTATCCAATTTTTTTAGTGCAAGAATTTAGTCTTCGATTTGAGTTACTCCATATGCAAGAACTTAATCTTCCATAGATTAGTTTTCTTGCCAAACGTAAGACTAATATCCTTTTTTGTAAAAGATTTTACTGTCCAACGCAATCATCCCCCAAATCTCACTTAAACCCTGCTGTTTGTAACCTGAGACCTAATTACAAACATCTTTATCTATCTATTCAGATACGACATAATTTCTTCAATTGAATTTTATCGAATTCAAGTTTTTTCAGTCAAGTTTATCATGCTGTCTAGTTCTTATGTCGTATCTGTTATTATTATGTGTAATTTGATGATTGTTATTCGCTCATTAATAAGAAAACGCAAAGAAATATATTCCATATATTTTTATATAAATATTACTAAGCTTTTCATTATCATATTATATAACTTATTCTATATACCATTCTATCTAGCATTATATTTATCATCCTATTACCCTTATAAATAATTATATCTCTCTTTATCTCTATATATAATTTTATATATATCTCTCTAAATCTCTCTATATATATCTTCTCTTTATCTCTGGATCTGTGAAGGTACACTAATTAAAGCCTTATAATAGGTACTTCTAGGGAACTTTAAGGCTTTGCATATAAGTTTTACGGTATATTCAGACTTGTATTTTTCGATAAATGCAACGATTTCATTTATCGTTTTCTTGCGAATATGGCGGTAGCTTTTTTTAATATTTCATTCTCCATTTCAAGCTCAGCAATACGTTTTTGCATCAATTGAAACTCCTTAGATGTAATTTCCTTATTATCAGCTACCTTTACTGGAGAATGCTGTTTAATCCACTTATAAATAGTTACCGTTGTTACGCCATACTCACGGCTCAGTTCTATAACAGACTGGCCAGAGTTGTACAGATCTACAATCTGTTGTTTAAAATCATCCGTATATCGGATACCGTTCCTGGACATCGTTTAACACACCTTTCTTGTAGTTATTTTACCATGTTAAACTTTTTGTGTCCACACTTATATACTAAACACCATGTTTTCTATCTTTCTTTTATCTTTTTAATCCATCTATTATTCTATTAATCATTGAAATCTCTATAAATTCTTATTTCATTCCATATATTTAAGATGATTCGAAATCGTTTAAGTAAAATATTTAAAAATTTTACAAAATATACTTGATTTTTCTTACGAAAAGGTTTAAGATATGAATTAGAAAAATATAGGCAATGTAACTAATCATTGCCATATTAATCAATAATATGAATCAATAATATGTAATGTGCCAATGAATTGTATTGTGACAAACAGAAAAATAGTTCATTAATTTTCTTTTCTTTTGTTGATATTGCCAGTTCATAGGGAAAGAAAACGATTAAGTAATTATTTTAGCTTACTATAGAAAAAAGGAGACTAAATGTGGTATCAATTAAAGACATATCAATTCGATGCGGTGTATCCATTGCAACCGTAAGTAAAGCATTAAATGATCATAATGATATCGGTCAAGCGACCAAGGAACATATAAGAAAAGTTGCCAAGGAAATGGGATATTTTCCGAACTCATCTGCAAGAGCATTAAAAACAAATCGCACATATAATATCGGAGTGTTATTTGTAGACGAAGCACAAAGTGGACTGACTCATGAGTATTTTGGAAATGTATTAGATAATTTTAAAGTCCAGGCAGAACAAAAAGGTTATGATATTACCTTTATCAATAAAAACATGGGTCACAAGAAGATGTCCTATTATGAACATAGCAAATACAGAGGTGTAGACGGAGTAGTAATTGCTTGTATTGATTTTTCGGATCCGGATGTGATTGAGTTAATTAATGGGGAGCTTCCGGTAGTAACGATTGATCATGTCTTTGATAATAGGACTGCCATCATTTCCGACAATGTAAAGGGTATGAAAGATCTGATCACTTATATCCATGGAAAGGGTCACAGTAAAATAGCTTATATCCATGGTGCAGATTCATCGGTTACTCGCAATCGTGTCGGTAGTTTTTACAAAACGCTGGGTGAACTTGGTATTGATATTCCCGATGACTATGTCAAAAGCGGAATCTACCATGATCCAATAACGACAGCAAAGTTGACGGAAGATTTACTGGAATTAAAAGACCGACCTACCTGCATTATTTTTCCTGATGATTTTTCTGCTATTGGAGGAATCAATGCAATCAAAAAAATGGGATTAAGAATACCGGAAGATATCTCTGTTGCGGGATACGATGGTATCTTATTATCTCAGGTCTTGGATCCCCAATTAACGACCTATAAACAGAATACAACTGTTTTGGGGAAAAGTGCAGCAGACAAATTGATTGAGCTGATTGAGAATCCAAAAGCAGCAATTATTGAAAGAATTGTAATCGAGGGAGAAGTAATGGAAGGAGGAACCATCAAAAAACTTTATTAAGGAAAAGAAAGGGAGAGTATTCGTATGAAGAAGAGGTTTTTAGCAATTTTTCTTGTGTTAGCCATGGTAGTCGGAAGCCTAGTTGCCTGCGGTAACAAGGATGATGAACCTGCTGACAAAAATGTATCGAATCAAGACAAAGATAACGAACAAGATGATGGTGGAAACGATGTTTCCGACGTTGAAGAGGAAGAGGAAGTTCCGGAAAACGAAGTTGTTGGTGATGCAGATGCTGAAGATGCATTCTATGTTTATGGATGGAATACCGACGTTCAAAACAATGTATTAAAGTATTTTGCTGAGTTCTATCCCGAGGATGCGAAACGTATTGTATTTGTAAACACTGGTGGTACTGATTTCTATCAGTCAAAAATTGATGCACTACTAGAAGATCCTAATAACAAACAATATCCAGATATGTTTGCTATGGAAATGGACTATATCATGAAGTATACCGATAGCGATTATACTTTACCTGTTTCCGAATGTGGTATCACAGAAGCAGACTTAAGTGAAATGTATGAATATACCATACAGGCAGCTACCGTTGATGGTGTGCTGAAAGGATTATCCTGGCAGGCTTGCCCTGGAGCTATGATGTATCGTAGAGATCTTGCAGAAAAATATCTTGGTGTATCCGAACCGGAAGAAGTACAGGAATTCTTTAAGGATTGGGATACTATGTTAGAAACTGGTAAGATGATTCTTGAAAAATCCGGTGGAGCTACCAAATTATTCTCCGGCGTTGATGATGTAAAACGTGTATATCAAGCTGGTAGAACTCATGCATGGTATGATGACAACAATAAAATTGTTGTTGATGATGTTATGCTTGACTATATGGATTATGCAAAACAATTATTTGATCTTGGTTTAACAAACAACACATCTCAATGGAGTGATGAGTGGAACGCCAATGTAAAATCTGACAATACCTTTGCTTATATGGGATGTACTTGGTTCCTTCACTGGACAATTAAAGCCAACGCAGGAGATGCTGAAACTGGTACCTATGGTAAATGGGGTATGTGTGCTGGTCCTCAGTCCTACTACTGGGGCGGTACTTGGCTAGGCGTTGGAAAAGATTGTTCCGACAAAGAGCTGGCTGGAAAGATCTTAAAGGCACTTTGTGATAAAGATGTTATGAAGGCAATCTGTAAAGGTTCTCTTGATTATGTAAATCATAAAGCTGCAATCGCTGAACTAAGTGCAGAGGGTGAAGGCGCATATGATTTCTTAGCAGGTCAGGATTTCCTTGCTTACTTCTCACCACTGGCAGAAGCTATTGAACTTCCTGCTATGTGTGGCGAAGATCTTCAGATTACCAATGCATTTGATAATCAGGTAAATGAATTTGTTAATGGTAATAAAGACAAAGATAAAGCCATTGAAGATTTCAAATCAGCTGTAACAGACTTATATCCATATCTTTCAAAATAAGTGACTAATTAAAAATACTAATAGTTTTAATAGATATTTAATGCCAACCCTGGTTCTATAAAGAATCAGGGTTGGGGAAGACGTTCCAATATGATAGGGATAACTCTATGTAGTTTTGAATTATCCAAAGAAGGAGAAGTGAGTTGATGAGCATTAAGAGGGGAAAACGTAAGCATAAGACAATTGAGTATGGGCGATACGGTTATTTCTTCATAGCTCCATTCTTTATTGTATATGCAATATTTCATTTATGGCCACTGATTAATACCATATGGATGAGTTTCATGGAATATTATGCAAAAGGCCTGAAAGTTGTAGGACCTAATTTTAACGGTTTTAAAAATTATGTTAATGTTTTATTTGGTGAAGGGGAGCTTTTTAATACATTTACATTCCGTACTTTAGGAAATACGATAATTATGTGGGTAGCAAATTTTATCCCACAAATTCTATTGTCCTTATTACTAGCGGCTTGGTTTACCGATACTAGAGTGAAACTCAGGGGTGTAGGATTTTTTAAAGTAAGTATGTATCTTCCCAATATCATAACTGCAGCATCCCTAGCGGTCTTATTCTTTTCCTTATTCAGTATTAACGGACCTATGACGCAGTTATTAAGACAGATAGGCCTAATCGGTGAAACTTATGACATTATGGATAATAAGTGGGCTACCAGGCTGATCATCTCATTCATAAACTTTTGGATGTGGTATGGTAATACCATGATAATTTTAATTGCGGGTATTTTAGGAATTAATCCAAATCTGTTTGAAGCCGCCAGAATAGATGGCGCTAGTTCAAGTCAGATATTTAGAAATATTACCTTACCATTATTAAAACCTATCACTTTATTTGTATTGGTTACTTCATCAATTGGTGGTCTACAGATGTTTGACATTCCTTCCTTATTTAATGTTAACCAAGCAGGTGATGGTCTGCCCGATTACGCCTCCAACACCATAACCATGTATATAAGAAAATTAACCTTGGCCAGCAAGGATTATGGCCGGGCAGGCGCATCGTCTGTGATACTTTTCCTAGTTACATTATGTATTAGTTTAGTATTCTTCTTTTTCTTATCCGATAGAAAAGAATTGNAAGAATTGGATGAGAGGGTAGCAATAAAGAAAAAAAGGGGGATGAGCAATGTCTAGAGCTGTTAAAATACAAAAAGTATTTCGTATGACCGTATGTATTCTTTTATGTCTCTTGAGTTTATTCCCTTTTTACATAATGATAATCAATGCAACTAGATTAAGTTCTGATATTCAACAGGGAATTTCACTGACCCCAAGTGGTGAGTTTTTCAAAAATTTCAATAACCTTATGTTAAAGGCAAAAGGAGTTGGAACACCATTACATAAAGCAATGTTTAATAGCTTGATTATTGCGGCACCAACTACCATTTTATCAGTTTACTTTTCATCTATGACCGCCTATGGTATTCATACCTATCGGTTCAAGATGAGAAGATTTGCTTGGTCCTTCATTTTGGCTATTATGATGATACCTTCCCAGGTATCCATTATCGGATTTTTTCAGTTCATGATAAAGGTAAAATTGTATGATACTTATGTACCGCTGATAATACCGGCCATAGCGGCTCCTTCTACCGTCTTTTTCATGAAACAATATATGAAGGCATCCTTACCAATAGAAATTATTGAAGCTGCAAGGATTGATGGTTCAGGTGAATTTAGTACCTTTAATCGAATCGCTGGTCCTTTATTAAAACCAGCAGTCGCAACTCAAGCAATTTTCGCATTTATTGCTTCCTGGAATAACTTGTTCACCCCTTCCATGATGTTATCCTCCTCGGATAAATATACTTTGCCAATGTTTGTACAAATATTACGAACCGAGCAATTCCGTTCTGATTATGGTATGATTTATATGGGGTTATTGGTAACAGTTCTTCCATTGTTAATCGTATATTTATTTCTTTCAAAATATATCATTGCTGGTGTAGCTCTGGGTGGAGTAAAGGAATAAATTATAAAAAAATCTTGATTTTTAATAAGACTGTATCGAAATGATCAGATATCTTTCACAAAGATTTCTTCAAATTTCGGTGCAGTTCTTTTGATTGCTTATAAAGAAAGTTAATCCTAACAGAATGAAATTGTAAGGGATTTTCTAGAATTGAAATAGAGGGTCCAATTAAAATTGATGATAAATACATTTGGCTTCTTGACTTCCACCAATCCTAGGGATTATTATAAATTTGTATTAAAAATCCACTGTTACATTTACATTAAATAATAAATTGCAAGAAACATAAGTGAAAAAGCAAAAGTTACTATTAAATAAACATATAATCTAACTTATATGTCAACTAGATTGAGGGAGGTTTCAATGCTCGATTTGTGTCAATGCGNTCATTGTCAAAATGACATGTGTATTCATAAAGTCCCCATTTTTTCCACCTTAAATGAGGAAGAACTAATAAAAATTGCAGGCTTAATTACCCATCGGAATTATAAAAAGGGTGAGATAATAATTATGGAAGGTGAAGCCACGGATTCTATTATAATTATCCATGAGGGAAGTGTGAAAGCCTTTAAGAACACACCAGATGGTAGAGAACAGATTCTTTATGTCTTTTCCGATGGCGATTTTTTTGGTGAACAAAACTTATTAAGTCACCAGACCTCTACATATACCGTAGAGGCTCTTGAAATAGTAAAGACTTGTATGCTTTCAAAAAATAAATTTCAAAGTTTATTGCATCAATATCCTGAGATAGCCATTAAAATAATTGAGGAATTAGGGGAACGGATGAGCCGTTTGGAAAATGCCTTGCAAAGCATTGGGGTAAGAAATGTTGACAACCGAATAGGTGGCATCTTACTTGATTTTAAAGATAAATATGGTAGGAAAACACCGGAGGGCATCTTAATTCGTTTACCCCTAAGTAGAGAAGGAATGGCCAATTATCTGGGGATTGCTAGAGAAACTTTAAGTCGAAAACTAGGACAATTAGAAAACGAAGGGATCATTCGATCGGTCGGCAACAAATCCATCCTGATTTTAGATCAAGAGGAACTCAAGGCCTTATCAGGAAATGTATTCTAAATGTCTTCAAATCTATACTAAAATTTTATACAAGTATAAATCTGCTACTATAAAGCAGCCTTAAGTCAGCCTTAACTTATAAATAAATATAAATACTCAGTGTTCTTTATCTACACTTATCAAGTTTAACTAGAGAACCAGTTTACACAAAATATTTTACATTAATTATTCATCCTTAAAAATACCAAATACAGTGTAGCAATTTATTTAAAATTTAANNTTANTATTTTATTNATCTAGTTATTTCTAACGATGCTTCGCACCGCATTGTTACTGGTTTTATTCTGATTTTATACGTTCACTTAAA
>JGI24708J26588_10002864_pt1 | contig 12879 bp, 9 predicted proteins | sample BioPla1DNA2_FD_26588 | JGI IMG/M metagenome (IMG submission 26588) | reverse complement strand
TACCTCTTCATTTTAATGAGTAAAAGATTAGTGTTTGCATTTACGCTGCATTAGTGTATAGTTGAGGCATAAATGCAAATGAGGTTGATAGCATGAAATATAAGGATAGATTAGAAAAATTAATAGTCGAAAAGGATGGACTAATTACCACAAAGCAAGTGGAAGAATCGAGGATTCCTAGGTATTTCCTAACGCTGTTAATGAGGAATGGAAAACTTGAAAGGGTAGCACGTGGTGTATATCTAACTCCTGATGCATTTGATGATGAGATGTATAGACTCCAAGCAAGAAATAATAGAATTATCTTTTCTCATGAAACTGCATTATATTTACATGGATTGACAGACAGAGATCCACTTGAATTGTCTGTAACTGTGCCTAGAGGTTATAACGCTACAAATTTAAGGAANGAAGGAATTAGAGTATATACTGTAAAAAAAGAGTTTTTTCAGATGGGAATTATTGAATTAAAAACTATATATGGTAGACCTGTCAAAGCATATAACCTAGAGAGAACAATTTGCGATATTGTTAGAAATCGGAATAATATGGATATTGCCATTCTCAATGACGCCATAAAGAGGTATATAGATTATCAAGGTAGGAATATACCTCAGTTATTAAGATATGCTAAAAAATTGAATGTTCAGAAGATAATTAGGAAGTATATGGAGATTTTGCTATGAAAACATCAAGACAATTAAAAGATTTAATAAAAAATATGGCTAAAGAAAAAGGTATGAATGCACAAATTCTCTTAAGAAACTATATGCTGGAGAGGTTACTTGAAAGAATATCAATTTCGAAGTTTAAAGATAAGTTTATTTTAAAAGGCGGTATGCTAGTAGCTGCTCTTGTTGGTATAGATGCTAGGTCAACTGTGGGCATGGATGCCACTATAAATTCTTATCCTGTAACTGGAAAATCAATTAAGGAGGCCTTTGATACAATTTTATCTGTGCCAATAAATGATGGAGTTCAAATAGTATTTATAAANATTGAAGAAATCAGGGCAGAAGATGAATATGGCGGATTTAGGGTTTCGCTAGAGGCATTAATGGACAATGTGAAGATTCCTTTGAAAGTAGATATTACTACAGGAGACGAAATCACACCAAAAGAAGTTATTTACACATTTGATTTATTACTGGAAGATAGGAGTATAGATATTCTTGCATATAATATAGAGACTGTCTTAGCAGAAAAGATTGAAACTATTATCTCAAGAGGTATTGCCAATACAAGGATGAGAGATTTCTATGATATTTATATACTATTAAAACTGCAAAGACATAATATAGATAATAATTTATTAGCTAAGGCATTGCTTTCAACAGCGAAGAAGAGGGGCAGTCTCAATCTATTATATGATGGTGAATTGATCCTCAAAGAATTATTTTCAGATGAAACCTCATATATGAACTGTAGCAGATATCAAAGAAAATATATCTACGCTAAAGATATTTTATGGGAGGATATAGAGAAGTCAGTAATGGAGTTATGGAGTACCTTTGGGACAGACTTTAAGAATGGCTAAGACGTTAAATATAGAAATAACAAAAACTACATATAGGAACCAAAACGTAATGAGCACTTTCGAATCGTAACTGGCAAGAATATTTTGTGAAGTTTTTGTGAAATAAACGTAAAAAGCCGCCCTACTATAGTTAAGTAAAGCGGCTTCAAAGTGGCGGAGAGAGAGGGATTCGAACCCTCGATACGCTATAAACGTATACACGATTTCCAGTCGTGCGCCTTCGACCAGCTCAGCCATCTCTCCAAGTCGCTGCTGGATAAAACTATCCAGCAGCTATTATAATATATAAACTTAGTGTGCTCACAAGAGAACATTAAATATCATAATATATTATGCCTCTTTTGTCAATATCAATTTTTCTTGAGTTTCCGCAAAACTCTAGAGAAGTCAAACATATGTGACACGACCTCTGAAAGCTTCATTCCTACATTGAACTCATCCATACAATAATATCCTCTATTACTTTCTCCTTGTTGAGTTCATTTAGCATTTCATGGCGACCACCGGGATAGATCTTGTAGGATAGATTCGTCATTCCCATAGACTGGTACATATCAACTAGCCTTTCTACACCTTTGCCAAAGAGACCAACAGGATCCATGCTTCCACTAAAGATAAAGATCGGGAGATCTTTAGGGATGGCCTTTAAATTCCTTTTCCTAGTTATAAGCTGTAGACCTTTTAGAAAATCATAGAAGAAGGAAGCAGTAAAAACGCCGCCACAATAGGGATCATCTATATACAGATCTACCTGTCTATCATCTCTAGATAGCCAGTCAAAATTTGTTCTGTTGGGTGCAAAGGGTCTATTGTAGCTGTCAAAGGTTAGTTTATTGAGAAGCCTACTTTTGTGTTTTCTACCCTTTAGCTTCATCTCTATATATGCTAGCATTATTCCCAAATTAATGACAGGACCTTGCTTGCCATTACTACCAGATAGGATAAGGCCTTGAATGTTTTCACCATAAAGCTGGATAAACCTTTGGCTTAAAAAGGAGCCCATGCTATGGCCAAACAAGACTATAGGCAAATTGAGGTGATCCTTCCTAATAAATTCATTAAGCTCATACATATCCTTCACCATATGAGTAAAGCCATCATCATTAGGTATATAGCCAATATCTTCTATACAGGGAGCAGTTAAGCCGTGTCCACGATGATCATTGGCATAAACTGTGTATCCAGCCTGATTTAGGGCTTTAGCGAAGGAGTCATAGCGGTGGGCCCATTCTGCCATACCATGGGATATTTGAACTATCCCCCTACCAGGCACATCCTTCTGAGGTCCCCATTTATAGACATTGATAATGGTACCATCCTGAGCGGTGAAATTGAGCCTATTATAATCCATGAATTGACCTCCTCTTGGCCTATTTGTAGTTCTATAATGTATGTAGTTTACAGAAAATCTAATTCATTATGCCTGATGCACTATGCATTGACAAACCCTAGATTGAGAAAAGTAATAGTCATGATTGGTATATTAGCCTTAAAGATAAGGAGTTAAGTCCATTGTACTATAGTTAAGCTGGGGCATCAAGATATCAAGCGAATAGGTTAAGTATTAGGGCGTTATGTCTTGTGTTTGGATATGAAGCTGGCAAGTCAACTCAGCTGATGAGTTAAGAAAAGTCATATTTGACTTTTTAGCATCCATTATCTATAATGTCTACAATAATGTGTTTTTATGATTGTGTTGCTTAACTAATGTGTATAGGATGTTAGGTTTCGGTATATAATACAATTTATATGCAGGAACTTTTTATTATAACAAATAATGACCGACCAGTCGGTCGGAGAGAAGCAATAAAAATAAGGGGGAAGAGGATGTTATCTAAATTTAGTGTAAAAAGACCATATACGGTAGCAGTAGCCGTGATATTGGTCCTGATACTGGGAGTCATATCTTTTGTCAATCTACAAACTGACCTACTACCCAGTATAGACCTGCCCTATGCTTTAATAATGACCAGCTACCCGGGCGCAAGTCCTGAGGAAGTAGAAATGGTGGTTACAAGACCTATTGAACAGGCAGTTGCAACGGTTAGCAACATAAAAAATGTTAGTTCTGTATCAAGAGAAAATTCATCCATGGTAATTTTGGAGTTTAATAACGATGTAAATATGGATTCAGCCACAATAGAGATAAATGGCATGCTGGATCTAGTTAAACCTGCATGGAATGAATCGGTAGGTTCACCTATGGTAATGCGACTAAATCCTGATATGCTGCCTATAATGGTGACTGCAGTGGATGTGGAGGGCATGGATCTGGTTGAAATATCTCAACTAGCAAATAACCATATAATACCAGAACTAGAGAGCGTAAATGGTGTGGCATCTGTATCAGGAGTGGGACTATTAGAAGAGAAGGTAGAGGTTCTTTTAGATGAAGATAAGATAGAAGCGCTAAATAAAAAGATTCTAGATACAGTGGACTCAGAGCTTTCCCAAGCGGAAGATCAGCTTTTAGAGGCAAAAAGTGAGATTGAGGACGGGAAATCAAAGCTGGAGTCGGAAGAGAAAAAACAGAGCGCAAAGCTATCTGAGGGTGAGAAGGCATTAGCCGCAGCCAAACAGCAAATAGCTGATGCCGAGTCACAGATGACCGCTGGAGAATTAGAGCTGGATAAAGCCCAGAAGGAATTACAGGCCAAGCTAGATGAAATCAATGAAAGGGAAAAAGAACTGCGGGCATTGCAGGGATCATTAGAAGGCCTGGAGAGCATGAAAGGAGATGAGCAAAGGCAGGCACTACTGGCTTTGATAGAGAATCTCCCTCAAGAGGTCAAAGATAAGATGGGCATGGAGCTATCCTACTTGGAGCATAATCTAAAAGAGGGCGACAATCTAAATGAAGTAATGATAAAACAGCTCATTGCAACCCTCTCTCAGGAATTAGAAATTGAGAAGAGTTTAGAACTAATCTCTGCCGGAAGGTCTGAGATTGAGAATGGGCTGGAGGAGATAGCAAGCAAAAAAGCTGAGCTTGCAGAGCAAAAAGCTTTACTTGCTTCCCAAAAGCAAGAACTCAGCTCAAAAGAGCAGGAGATAGCCATGGGCAAACTTATGATGTCCATGGAGATGGATAAGGCCAAGACCAAGCTTGAAACTGGGGAACAAACTCTGAATGAGAAGATGGATGAGTTTGAAGAAGCCAAGGAGCAGGCTTTCAAAAAAGCTTCCTTAGATGGAGCTATAACACCGGATATGATTTCCGGTATATTGGCAGCACAGAATTTCTCCATGCCGGCTGGATCCATATCGGAAGAGNGNANCGAATACTTAGTAAAAGTTGGGGACAAGATTGAAAATTTAGACCAACTGGAAAAGCTAATGCTCTTTGATACTGGAGAGGAAGGGATAGGGAAAATCTACTTGAGCGATGTTGCGGAAGTATCCAAGGTGGATAATTCAGAGGACACCTATGCAAAGGTGAACGGCAACGATGCAGTAATGTTGACTTTCCAAAAGCAGAGTAATTTCTCCACAGCTGAGGTTGCCGACAGCATTCGAAAGAAGAGCCAGGAATTATCCTTAGAGTATGAAGGGCTGAGCATTACCACTCTAATGGATCAGGGTATATATATTGATATAGTTGTTGACTCAGTGTTGGATAACGTCATTTATGGAGGTATTTTGGCTATATTGGTCCTTTTATTATTTTTAAAGGATATTAGGCCTACCATTGTTATAGCAGTGTCTATACCTATAAGCTTAGTTTTTGCCATAGCCATGATGTACTTTACCGGGGTAACCATAAATATCATATCATTAGCCGGCCTAGCTTTAGGAGTGGGTATGCTAGTGGATAACTCCATAGTAGTGATAGAGAATATATATCGTTTAAGGAACGAAGGGAAATCGGCTATAGAAGCTTCCATAGAAGGGGCGAAGGAGATATCAGGAGCCATTATATCCTCTACCCTGACAACAGTTTGTGTTTTCTTACCTATAGTGTTTGTTAAGGGAATATCAAGACAGATTTTTGTAGATATGGGTTTAACTATAGCCTATTCCCTAGTGGCCAGTCTGATAGTTGCCCTTACTCTAGTACCGGCCATGGCATCAAATATGCTGACAAAAGTCAGTCAAAAGCCTAACAAGTTTTTTGATAAATTTACGGGTATATACAGTAAAATGTTAGCATGGACATTGAAGCACAGAGCCTTTGTTATAATATTTGTTGTGGCTTTAATGGGACTTAGCATATATTGGGCCTTATCTATGGGTACAGCCTTTATACCGGATATGGAAACTCCCCAAATGTCCGTTTCCATAGGGATGCCTAAAGAGGCCACTTTTGAGGATACCACCCAAATATCGGATACAGTAATTGAAAGGATAATGGGAATCCAAGGTATTGAGACCATAGGGGCTTTCCAAAGTGGACTAATGGATAGCATGGGGGGAGGTGGAGGTTCAAATGGCAACTCCGTTAGCCTATACTTGCTCTTGGATGAAAACAAGAAGATAAGTAATGCAGATATCGAAAAGCAAATTTATGGATTGACAGAGGATTTGGATTGTGACATAAAGGTAAGCACCTCCAATATGGATATGTCTGCTTTAGGAGGATCAGGCATAGAGGTAATGGTTAAGGGAAGGGACACAGATACTCTCCAGGAAATATCAACTGATATAGCAAAGTTATTAGAGGAGACCCAGGGCACCATTGAGGTTTCAGATGGAATAGAGGAAACTATGACAGAGCTGAGAATTATTGTGGATAAAGAAAAATCTATGGAAAATGGATTGACTGTAGCTCAGGTCTTCTCACATGTTAACTCAATATTGTCCAAGGGTAAGACCGCCACTACATTGTCTGTTGCCAACAAGGATTATCCTGTAATAGTCATAGATAAGTCAAGAGAGGATTTAGCTAGGAATGAGCTGAAGGATTTGACCATAAAGGCTGCTAAAGACGGTGAGGAAGTTGAAGTGACCATTGGTGATATTGCTGAGATCACAGAGGGGAAAGGTTTATCCTCCATAAGAAGAGATTCCCAGGAGCGATATGTATCAGTTTTAGCAGGTATTGATGGAGATCATAATATTGGGCTTGTTAGTCGTGAATTTGAAAATAAGCTTAGTGATTATGAAGTGCCTGAAGGATATAAAATTGAGTTCTCTGGAGAAAACAAGATGATCAACGATTCCTTAAGGGATTTAGCATATATGATACTATTGGCTATTGCCTTTATTTACTTGATAATGGTGGCACAGTTTCAGTCATTGTTATCACCCTTTATAGTTATGTTTACCATCCCCCTTGCCTTTACAGGAGGATTGATTGCCCTAGCTATAACCGGATATGAGATAAGCCTAATTGCTATGCTTGGCTTCCTGGTTTTAAGTGGTATAGTAGTAAATAATGGTATAGTATTCGTTGACTTTACTAACCAGCAGCGGGAGACCGGCTTAGACAAAACCGAGGCATTAATGGTGGCAGGTAAAACCCGTCTAAAGCCTATCCTTATGACAGCTATAACTACAATACTGGGCCTATCTACCCTATCTCTAGGCGTTGGTATGGGGGCTGAGATGTTGCAGCCATTAGCTGTTGTATCTATCGGAGGATTGACCTATGCAACGATTCTGACCCTTTTTGTAGTACCGGTTATGTATCATCTTCTCCATAGGGAGTCAGAGAAAAAACGACTGGTCGAAGGAGATGTGTAGGAAGTGGATAACATCTTATATTCAGAAAAGAAGATAGCCATATTTAATGGAATAATAGCCTTGATGCGAAAGGGGGTCAACCCCTATTCCATCAAGGTATCGGATATAGCTAAGGAGGCCGATATAGGCAAAGGAACAGTCTATGATTATTTTGCCTCTAAGGAAGAGGCCATATCTCAGGCTATCCTATTTAATATAAGAGAAGAAATAGAAGAGGCTTATTATAGGATAAAGGCTAAAAATGGATTTAAGGAAAAATACTATGAGCTGCTTCATATAATAGCTGAACGGATGGAGAGCAATATATTCCCCTTCAAAGTACTGCTTTCTGCAGGAGGGATCCAAAAGTTCTATGAATATATATCTGAATACAAATATGACATGTGCCAACATGTGTCTAGGATAAATATTATTTATGATCATATGCTGGAGACTGGGGTTGAGGAAAAGATTATAGGGGAGGAAGAAGATTCATATTACCGATATATGGCCATAGCTAGTGCAGTAATGGGATTTTCCCAATATTTCGGTCAAAGGACTTTTAATCAAAATATCAGTATAGAAGAAGCCGCGGAAGCCTCCTACAAGCTTTTGATCAAGGCCTTGAATTAACTTCTTAAAAAGGTTCATTTTGTACCTGTTTGATGAGTAAAAACGATTGGGAGAACACCTTATTACTTGCTTAAATCGCTGGTTTGAAAGTATAGTTGACGGATCCTTAAACAATGATATATAATAGTACAATAAATTTCATATATAAAAGCTGTGACGAGAAGAAGTAGAAGTCCTTACACCTTAAAGAGAGTTCCCGGTAGGTGAGAGGGGCAAGGAATGGGGGACTTTGAATACATCTCCGAGCTGGGCACCGAAAGATCTATCTCTATGGATAGAGAATGGATTCAGTAGGCTGCTACCGCCACTAGCACCCGTTATCGTGCAAAGGTATAAGGCAGGATTCTAGATTTTGTGCATTGTACCTGATGAGGTTGATGCTGAGAAGTATCAATAAATTGGGGTGGTAACACGGGATAATACTCTCGTCCTCTGGATAATACAGAGGGCGGGAGTTTTTTGTTGTTAGGGCAATATAAGAAACAGTGGGATAAACACTAGAAGACATAAGGTGTTTGGCTATATGNTTTTGTTAAACCTGAAAAAAGAATGGAGGAGAAAAGATGATTTCTATTAATGAACAAATAAAAATTATATCCAAAGGGGCAGATGAGATAATAGATGTGGAGGAGCTTAAATCTAAGCTAACGAAAGCTCAAAAGGAAGGCAGACCACTGACGGTAAAGCTGGGTCTTGATCCTACAGCTCCTGATATCCATTTAGGCCATGCTGTGGTCCTAAGAAAGATCAAGCAAATGCAGGATCTAGGGCATAAGGTGGTAATAATCATTGGCGATTTTACAGCCATGATAGGAGATCCTACTGGTAGGTCCAAGACTAGACCTCCTCTGACTAGGGAAGAAGTACTAGAGAATGCTCGTACCTATCAGGAGCAGATTTTTAAGATTATTGATAAGGAGAAAACTGAAGTTCGTTTTAATAGCGAATGGTTAGGGGCACTAAATTTCTCCGATGTTATTGCCCTAGCATCCAAATATACCGTAGCCAGAATGCTAGAGCGGGAAGATTTTAAAAAGCGCTTTGAAGGACATGAGAGCATAGGCATCCATGAGTTCTTTTATCCATTGATGCAGGGATACGATTCCGTAGCCATTAAGGCTGACATAGAGCTTGGGGGAACAGACCAAAGATTTAACCTACTAATGGGCAGAACCATTCAAAAGGATTATGGACAGGAGAATCAGATAGCTTTGCTTATGCCTCTCTTGGAGGGCACCGATGGGGTAGAAAAGATGAGCAAGAGCCTAGGTAACTATATCGGTATCTATGAAGAACCGGAGCAGATGTATGGTAAGGTCATGTCTATTCCCGATGAGTTGATGATAAAGTACTATGAATTGACTACCGATATACATCCCGATGAAGTGGACAAAATAAAGGCTTCCCTAGAAGATGGCACCTACCACCCAAGGGATGCTAAGATGAGGCTTGCTAGGGAGATCACCGCCTTGTATCACGATGAGGAAGCTGCACAAAAGGCTGAAAAACAGTTTAAAGCCGTATTCCAAAAGGGAGGAACTCCTGAAGATATTCCATCCTTTAAAGTACCAGAGGATATAATATCCGAGGAAGGTATAGATATGGCTAGATTGATGGTAGAGGCAAAACTGGCTCCCAGCACTAGCCAGGCNAGAAGGCTTATTAATCAAGGGGCTGTAAGGGTCAATGGTGAAAGGATAAATGAGATCAGAATTTCATCCTTAAAGGATCAGGATATAGTTCAAGCAGGTAAAAGGAAATTTATCAAGATTCAAATGTGACATCTATATAGTTGTGGCACCTATATAGTGCAAGCTTGTAAAGAATAAAACCAAATAGGGAAATACCTAAAACCCAAATCTGATTTATAGCACATGTAGCTTGTACCCACAAGTTCCATGTGCTACAATTATATCCATAAGATAAGAAAAAAGCCTATAATATTCGGAGGCAGCACAAAAGGGTCTAAAAAAGGGAGTCTAAGTGAATGAGTAAAAAGTATACCATTGGAGTAGATTTTGGGACTCAGTCAGGAAGAGCACTATTGGTAGAAGTAGCTACCGGTAGAGAAGTAGCTACAGCCATCAAAGAATATCCCCATGGGGTGATGGATGAGTACTTGCCCGATGGTACTACCCGTCTAGATGATGATTGGGCCCTCCAGCATCCCCAAGACTATATAGATGTATTAAAAGAGGCCATACCTAGGGTTCTCAAGGAGTCAGGGGTGGATCCTGAGAATGTTATTGGTGTTGGTGTAGATTTTACTGCCTGTACTTTGATTCCTGTTGGTGAGGAAGGGATACCACTATGTTTCCATGATGAATATAAATCCAATCCTCATGCATATGTAAAGCTATGGAAGCATCATGCTGCCCAAGACAAGGCTAACAAAATAAATGATATTGCTAAAAAGAGAGCAGAAGAATTCCTTAACCTCTATGGAGGCAAGGTATCATCAGAGTGGCTTTTTCCAAAGCTATGGCAAATGTTAGATGAGGCACCTGACCTATATAAAAGAGCTGCAAAGTTTATAGAAGCAGCTGATTGGGTGGTAATGCAGCTTACGGGAGAGGAAAAGAGAAACAGCTGTGCTGCAGGATATAAGGCTATGTGGCATAAGCATAAGGGTTATCCCAGCAATGAGTTCTTTAAAACATTGGATCCTAGGCTAGAAAATGTAGTGGATCAAAAGCTCAGCAGAGATATATACCCAATTGGTACTAAGGCAGGGGAGCTTACTGAAGAGGCAGCCCGGTTAACGGGGCTTATGCAAGGTACTGCTGTGGCGGTAGGGAACGTAGACGCCCACGTAGCTGTCCCGGCGGTTGGGATTGTAGAAGAAGGAAAAATGCTTATGATCATGGGTACTTCCACTTGCCATATTATACTTGCTAAAGAGGAGAAAATAGTTCCCGGCATATGTGGTGTGGTAGAGGATGGAGTAATCCCGGGTTTTTTAGGCTATGAAGCCGGTCAATCCTGTGTAGGAGATCATTTTCAGTGGTTTGTAAATAATTGTGTGCCTGCAAGCTACTATGAAGAGGCTATAGAAAAGGGTATGAATATCCACGATCTATTAAGTCAGAAGGCGGCTAAGCTAGCAGTAGGGGAAAGTGGCTTGATAGCTATTGACTGGTGGAACGGCAACCGTTCGGTTCTGGTGGACGTAGATTTAACTGGTCTTATTATAGGCTACACCCTCCTAACCAAGCCTGAAGAGATATACAGAGCACTGATAGAGGCTACTGCCTACGGGACTCGTATGATAATAGAGACATTCGAAGAGAGGGGAGTTCCAATAAAGGAGCTATATGCCGCTGGGGGAATTTCCCATAAAAACCCCTTCCTTATGCAGATTTATTCCGATGTTACCAATAGGGAGATAAGGATCTCGGCTTCGGCTCAAACTCCGGCTTTAGGATCAGCTATGTTTGGAGCCGTGGCAGCAGGTAAGGAAAGAGGGGGCTATGACTCTATAGTGGATGCGGCCAAAGAGATGGCCAGGCTGAAAGATGTAGTATACAGACCTATTCCTAGGAATGTGGAAGTATACAACAAATTATATGGGGAGTACAAGCTTCTTCACGATTACTTTGCCAGAGGGGCAAATGATGTGATGAAGCGCCTAAAGAATATAAAAAGACAAGTAATTGAAGAATAATATATTTAGGGAGTGATAGAATGCTCAAAAGTTTAAAGGAAGAAGTGTGGAAGGCCAATATGGATCTTCCCAAGTATGGGCTTGTTACCTTTACATGGGGTAACGTAAGTGGTATCGATAGGAACAAGGGACTTGTCGTAATAAAACCTAGTGGGGTGCCCTATCCAGAGCTAAAGCCTGAGCATATGGTGGTTCTGGATCTAGAAGGCAATAAGGTAGATGGAGATCTAAAACCTTCATCGGATACTGCCACTCATTTAGTTTTGTACAATAATTTCAGTGAAATAGGTGGAGTAGTTCATACCCATTCATCTTGGGCTACCAGCTTTGCCCAGGCAGGGCGAGGCATTATGGCTTTGGGCACGACCCATGGAGATTATTTTTATGGTGAGATTCCTTGTACCAGGAAGATGACCAAAGAGGAGATAGAGGGGGAATATGAGAAAGAGACTGGCAATGTCATCGTAGAGACCTTTGCCAACATAAACCCAATGGACATTCCTGGAGTGCTGGTCAATATGCATGGTCCCTTTTCTTGGGGGAAGGATGCCGAGGAAGCAGTACACAATTCTGTGGTAATGGAAGAAGTGGCAAAGATGGTCCTCAGAACCCAGATGCTAAATCCTGACATAGGGCCTATGGACCAGGTCCTTTTGGATAAACACTTTTTACGGAAGCATGGTGCCAATGCTTATTACGGGCAATAAAGGGAACTGGCGGTTTTCAAAGAATCTGAGAAACTGTTGATTTTATAGGGTACATGGTATATAATGTATAAGTAAACAAATATTGTTTTCGTTAGGTGAGGCTACTATACAGAAAGATGCCACTGTCCAGAAACGTCGAGAGACGCCAATGGGTTAACAGGCTTTATCGGAATAAGGTTTAGTCTAATGTGGCTGGTGATATGACCTAAGCTGTATAGAGTTAAAACTCAACGAGTGAAAGTATGGTGAACGTTAGTGGGTCTTTCGCTTGTTGAGGGACCCATTTTTTGCTTTTTATGGGAAGGTTGGTGATGGTTGTGGATCCTGGGCCTTTGCCTAGTTTATACAAACTACAAAAAGTCAATAATAAGTACGGGGTCACGGCCATCAAAGAAGAGGCATGACCCTGTAAAGGAGGGTATGCCATGACACAAGAGTTTGTTTTAGGGCTTATCCATCAAGGCAGATTAGCTGAAGCCATGAATTGGATTAGTCAAATGAATGCTGTAGACGTTGCCCATTGGTTGGAAGGGCTTGATGATAACAAAGTCTTGGTTATATTTAGGTTGCTTCCCAAAGATATGGCGGCAGAAGTATTTTCATACGTATCCAGCGAATGGCAGGAATTTATCATTGAATCCATAGCGGATCGAGAGATAAAGAATATTATCGATGAG
>JGI24708J26588_10002859_pt1 | contig 12887 bp, 10 predicted proteins | sample BioPla1DNA2_FD_26588 | JGI IMG/M metagenome (IMG submission 26588) | reverse complement strand
TTTATGTAAAGATTCCTGCATATATGTCGATAATAATGGTGTAGTCGCTTAACACTAATATTACTGAAAGGATTTGGCTATTATGGCTGGCATTCATCAAATACAAACCCCCGTCGGGTCACGTGGCTCCTCCCCTAATGTGAAGCCCGTTGGCATAAGCGGGGAAGTTTTCGATTTATCGGATCTCACTAAAGCAGGCAGTACCAAGAAAGTTGGCGACGCCTCCAGCGGTGAATCCTCAGGACTGCAAGGGAAGAATACATCTCTTGCTAGGCCACCTTTGCGGATTTTATCGGAATTGTCGTCTGCATCGTCACAATTACAAGCCCTCCTATCCGATGAATTGCTCAGCGAAGTATCTAGGACGGGCGATTCACTATTACAGCAAAAGCTCGAATCACTGATTGATGCAACTCTTTTATCCCCGAATGAAATTCTCAATGAAATTGAAAAGCAAACTGAAGGAACACTTCTCTTTAAAGGTGAATTGTTCGATATTCTGCGTTCTTTAATGCTAGATTCTCCATCACAGGCGCTTAAAGATGCAATTATCGATCTGCTAAAAGCATATAATAGCAACATCTCTTCTCACGATATTCTTAATGCTATTTCATCGAACCTATCTGTATTATCAAGCTTTTTTAATGGCAATGAAAAAATAGTTGAGGAACTCCTCATGCTATCCGCCGAATTTAGGAATGGCAATGCAACCGGCGATTTTAATGCATTAACTGAGAAAACTATCGTCACTCTCGCCGGTCTTGAAAAAAGCCTGCTTTCAAACAATACAACTCGGTCGCTATCCGCATTAATAATTCACAATCTATCAAGATATAATCCGGATCCCGAATTAATCTCACTAGCGAAAGTAGACTTGCTATCACAAATTACCGATAACGCATTAAGACAGAAACTTGATGGCGAAATTGATGAGCTAATTCGTGCTATTTCTAGCAGACGAATACGTAGTGATTCCAGTGATGAAATATTGCTGAAACTATCACTTTTCCTTGAAAAAAGCCTATCAAGCTCTACATATCTTAATTTAATCGAAGATAGGAACGGCGGACTAGCGAAGTATTATAATAACCTTGTTATAAGGCATAGTAACGGGAATGAGGGCGGCCTTAGTGCAATTGTTTCAATGATTCGCAGCCTCCTCGTCGGTGAGGAGGGGCAGAGGTTATCAGCACAAATTCCGCTAATATTTGAGTCGGTGCATTCCCTTGATTCTCTTGTTGATAAGCTAAATCAGATATTAAAGAACATTCCGAGCGATGGTCTACGGCAGGATCTATACGATAATTTAGTGAAGATAATCGACTTGATGAATCAAAATAATGAACCGGTAATAACCAGAATGCAAGCGCATCACTTAGGGTCGCTAGGCAATCTTGCTGAATTCCTTAGTGCTAATGTCAACGATGCATCCGTTCATGCGCTATCTAACTTTGAGCCGACGGCATTATTACAAGGATTAATAGCATCGCCCAGCTTTTTCACTCCATTACTTCACTTCCTCTTACCTCTTATTCATGATGATACCAAGGCATTCGGGGAATTGTGGGTTGACAATGACTGTGAGGATAATGACGGCGGTAAAGGCTCCCATATGTTGCTGCATTCGAAATTGAGCCTATTGGGAATTTTGAACTTGAACTGTATCAGATTGATAGTGAAATTTCAATCTCGCTATATTGCCCTCCAGAATATGCGGACAACTTCATCTCATTAAAGCCAAGTATTACAAGTATTGTAAAACAAGCAGGATACAGCTCTCGTGGGCTGCACATTGCCCCATTAGAAAGAAATCGAACACTTACTGAGGTTTTCCCTAAAATTGCTAGTAGAAGGGCGGGATTAGATGTCAAAGCGTAAATTAAATTCGGCGGCGGCTTTAAAGTATTCAGCCGAAGAGAATCATGCGCCGGTCGTCGTTGCATCGGGCCATGGCGAACTTGCAAGCAGAATAGTGAGTGTCGCCGAGGAAAATGGAATTCCCGTCTATCGTGATGATAGCGCCGCAACATTGTTAACAATGTTGCAAGTCGGGTCGGAGATTCCTCCGCAGCTTTACCAAGTTATAGCTTCAATATATGCTGAAGTTCTTAAAACATCAAGCAAAATCACCGAAAAAGAAAAGGATTAGAGGGAAATTCCTCTAATCCTTCTTTGTATTATAAGATTATAAAATTACAGTGAATATCAGTCGGCAAAGTATTGGCTATTTCTCAGATGTCTAGGGTTTTGTAGAGATAAGCATTACCCACCTTCCCCACCCTTTCCGCTACATTCATGTGGTGAAGAATGTTTAAGGCGGTGCAGGATGCGGATTGCGTTATTTTTGCCGCTTTTCGATAATCTTTTGTTGTGTATTTTTTTGGTAGCCCGTCGGGGATTAGCTTTATGTAATCGGCGGGCGAATTTATTTCGACTATGTTTACGATTGAGATTGGAATGCTCTCCATACGGTGGGAGCCTTTTTTTCTGTCTTTACTCCAGCCGTTCAATATGCGGAATTCGTCTACGTCGATTAGCACTAATTTCAGCCTTAGGTTGGGATGTTTCAGCTGCGATTTTATCCTATATAGCTCACGGAATGCGCTATATTCGTTTCCCGTTTTCGGCGATTTTCTCCTTTTAGATGTTTCGCCTGTTTCGGGATCGACCCATGTTAGCCATTTATTATGATGGATTGGATGGATTATTGTAACTTTATAATCTTTTAAGAAAACATCAAGCTTTTTTCTTAGGCTACCTAGATGCCGTGTTTGAACTTCATAGATATGATTATCTTTGAAAATATCTGCATAGTATCTTCCCACTTTTGCCTCGTGGAATTTTTCATCATCTTCAAAGAAGTATTTCAATGTAGAGTGCACCATTCTTTCGGATTGGGTGCCGATTCTGTGCCGGTTTTGCAGGCTCTCCCTCGCTAATTCAAGTGCTTGCGTTAATTTTTCCTCCAATTGACTACTCACTTTCAACCTGTGCATTCATCACTTTTTGCGCTGCTAGCATTATGCCAATTTTGCCGCTTGGGTATGTTATGCCACCTTGCAACCATACTGCGAATGGGTCCCGTATTGGTGCGTCAGCAGATAGCTCTATCGATGCCCCCATTGTGAATGCACCAGCCGCCATTATCACTTTGCTATCGTATCCCGGCATATCAGATGCAACCGGCGTGAAATAACTATCAATTGGAGAACCTGCCTGTATCCCTTCACAGAATGCCGTTAGTAACTTCTCGTTCCCTAATTTAATTGCCGCAATCACATCTGTGCGTTTCTCGCCCGAATGCGGATGGCATTCATATCCCATATCCTCGAATAAATTTACTGCGAATTCCGATGTTTTTAGCGCATTGGCTACAACTTCGGGTGCTAGAAATAGCCCAAGATATAGCTCCCGATTCATACCTAATGTGCAACCAATTTCCCTGCCAACACCAGGACAAGTAAGGCGGTTTGCGCATAATGCGATTAAGTCCCGCCTCCCCGCTATATAGCCGCCCGTTCGTGCAATTGCACCGCCCGGATTCTTGATTAGGCTGCCTGCGATTAAGTCGGCACCAACATGGGTAGGTTCCAATTCCTCGACAAATTCGCCATAGCAATTATCAACCATCACAATTGCCCTAGGATTTGCCGACTTAACAATTTTGACGATTCTCGCTATCTCATCGACTGTTATAGATCTCCTCAACGAATATCCTCTCGATCGTTGAATATAAGCAATCTTAGCATTCTGTACCCGCTCAGGAATTGCTGCAAAATCTACTTCCCCACTATCCGTGAGTGCAACTTCCTCATACTTAACACCGAATTCCCTTAGGGAGCCGCCCGCCTCCTCCCCTAGCCCGATTACACTATGGATTGTATCGTATGGCGTCCCTGTTACCGATACCATCGTATCACCGGGGCGCAGAATCCCGAATAATGCAACCGCTAATGTATGCGTTCCCGATGCGAANTTATGCCGAATTAAAGCATCTTCGGCACCGAATATATCGGCAAGTACCTTATCAAGAACATCCCGCCCACGGTCGCCATATCCATAGCCCGTGCTAGTGATAAAATGCGATTCGCTAACGCCATTTTCAATGAATGACGATAGCACACGTTCACCGCATTTAGCGGCAATTCTGTCAATGCCTGCGAATGCGTCTGCACATTTCTCCTCTGCTATTTTTGCCATCTGTTTTAATTTATTGCTGAAGTTAAAGTATTCGTTCGTCATTTATGATGTCTTTCCTTTATCTTAATAAATTTATTATCGTTTAAGTTTTAAATGGGCGCATTCACCCATTATGGAAAATCCAATTTTCTTGTAGAATTCCCTCATATCTTTTTCGGCGGCTAGCTCGACAATTTTGCCCTCACTATGATATTTATGCGCAATTGTTTGTAGTAGTTTCGACGAATAACCTCTGCCACGCATCTGCGGTATTGTTGCTACATGGGATATAAAGATGTTACCGCCAACATCGTATTGCACCGTTAATGTTGTGCTGTCCTTATAGGTATATACCTTGCTAATACCGTGCCTAATCCTATGCGACATATCAACATACCATGCCTCATATAAAATATCATCGAAAGATGAGCTAACTATCTTATACACCAGTTCCAGATGCGGCTTGCTTTTCGGGCGAATTTCCCTTGTGGGCGATTCGCCATTATACCTATGAACGTCCGAATATGAGTAATTATATCGACTACTTAGCTCGTCTTTTAGCAAATTAGCATAGTCATGATTCATGCCGATTTCCTCAAATTCACTTGCGAATATGAATGCACACACTTCTTCATTAATATGCTCCGGAATATCCTCACTATCTTGTAAAGTTGATAGTATCATCAATCCGCCCATTACTGCCGCAATGCCATATAGGGAAGAAAAATCATCTTCCTTGGCATTGATGTCATTCCCACATATTGTATAAAATCTGCAAAAACTATTGCCAATCCCGTATGCATCGTATAATGTGCTAATCTTCCTAGCGTGGTGCTCATTCGGTAGCGGAATTTGTTCCAGCCGCTGCGAATCGACAATTTGCCTTATCATAACTGCGCCACCCTTTCACTGAGTTTTTCTACTAAAGTTTTAGTTCCTATAATGTCACTAACTTTAAGCACACAATTAGGTGAATGTAGGTATCTACATGGCATCGACACGGCAATTGTGCGGATTCCCCCAACACTTGTATGAATAGCGCCAGAGTCATTTCCGCCAGCGATTACTGTTTTAGTCTGGTGCGGTATGCCATTCTCATCGGCAATTTCCCTAGCTAGATTATATATTTCCTTATCGTAAATTGTGCTCCTATCCATATACGAAACGACCGGACCGCCGCCCAATTCGCACACTCGCTTTTCATCGGTAACTCCGGGAATGTCCGACGCTGTCGTCGTTTCCACCACGATAGCAAAATCAGGCTGCACAATATACGATGCTGTATTCGCACCACGCAGCCCAACTTCCTCCTGCACCGTAAATACAAAATAGGTATCGAATGGGATTTCCCCCTCCATAATATCAAGGAGTATCGCACAACCCGCTCTATCGTCAAGTGCCTTTGCCTTAATTCTATCATCGCCGAATCGGGTATATTCCGATACGAAAACTGCGCTATCTCCAATCCTAATATGACGGAGCGCATCTTCTCTATCCTTTGCCCCGATGTCAATGAATAAATCATCGATGTCGGGCGCAGTGCCCCTCTCTTTTTCAGTTTGCATGTGGACTGCCTTCGTGCCGATAACTCCGATATAGCCTTTCTTGCCGACGCTAACCTGCCTGCCTATAACTACCCTTGAATCAATTCCGCCGACTGCACTGAACCGCAACATTCCATCACTGGTAATAGATGTCACTATAAAGCCCACTTCATCCATATGTGCGCATAGCATTATCTTGTTTTTTGGTCTTTCCTTACCCTTTTTATGTGCAATAACATTCCCTAGCTTGTCCACATTTACGGTAATTTCACCATTAAAGGCGGCAATTTGCTGCGTTAAATACTCCGCTACCCTGCTCTCATCACCGGAAATTCCTGAAATATTACATAGTGATTCTATCTTATTCAGCATTGACAATGCCCCCCTTAATATATTCAAATATTAATGTAGATACGGATTCAATATCGCTAATTTGCAATGTTTCAATTGGTGTGTGCATATACCTAAGCGGTATCGAAACAGTGCAAGCCCTAACTCCATCTCTTGAAATACTAATAGCATCAGCATTTGTCGATGTTTTACCCGCCATAACTTCAATCTGNTGAGGGATATTCCTATCCTTGCCTAATTTTATTAATCTATCGCTAAGCCCTCTATCAAGTGTCGGCGCAATTCCGATCATAGCGCCATCTCCCATTTTACCGCATTTGTGTTCGGGCGCATCAAATGTATGTGCAAAGCTAACATCTACAACAAGCGCCTCATCGGCATCGATCCTGTATGAAGCAATTTTTGCGCCGCCAATATTCACTTCCTCAAGTGATGAAAACAACACAACTACATTAAAGGGTAGCGATATTTCATCAAGATTGCCGCCGTATTCTCTCGATAGCAATTCAATTGCCCATAGGATTGCCGTTACCCCCGCTCTATCGTCCATAGCCTTTGAGCAAAACCTATCATTGAGCATTTGTCTAGTTTCAGAATGGATAGTCACCCTATCGCCAAGTGAAATTATTTCCCGTGCACGTTCAGCGCTAAGACCGACATCAATTGATATATTATCAATTTCAGGAGCCTTCTTACCCTCGTCGCCTTTTTTAAGATGCGGCGGCTTCGACGTTATAATGCCGACAATCTGCTCGCCCGTAATTGAAGAATGTACTTTCACCTGTGATGCTAGGAGGATTCTCCTATCGATACCGCCGCAATTTGAAATTTTTAAAAAGCCGTCATCATCAATATATGTTACTATCATTCCAATTTCATCAATGTGAGCATCAAGAAGTAAAGTCTTTTTCCCCTTGTCATGCTTCCCAATATGGGCAATTACGTTATTAAACGAATCGACTTTTATATTTGATGTGTATTTCTTTAAATACTTTTTTGCCTCTGCCGATGCACAATTTTCATCGCCCGACACTCCATATGCACCGGTTAACCCACACAGTATATCTTTAACTTCCATACTATTATCATACCTTTCACCCGTCATAATATAACCATTAAAGGTTATTTACTATTTCTTTAAAATGCTGTCCTCTTTGTTCAAAATTATCGTATTTATCGAAGCTTGCCGATGCTGGGGATAAGCTAACTATATCGCCCGTACGTGCAATTTCCCTAGCTATTTCAACCGCATTTTCCATATCGTTAGCATGATGAATTGAGATACTTTTATCGTCATAATTGACATCACTTTTTACCGCTGTTTCAATCTTTTTTGCGGTCTGCCCCATTAAGATTAATGCTTTTACACGTCTATTCACAATTGGCGCAAGCGGTTCAAAGGGAATTTCCTTATCATATCCGCCTGCAATTATAATCAACTTCTGATTAAAGGCATTCAGCCCTGCTATCATTCTCGTCGGTGATGTTGCAATAGAATCGTTATACCACCGCACTCCATCATATTCCCTCACGAATTCAATTCTATGCTCAACACCACGGAATTCCAATGCTACCATATGCATATTTTGGGTAGAAACATCACCCTGTACCGCCGATATTGCCGCAAGGAAATTCTCAATATTATGTTCGCCCGGTATCCTGATATGCTCGCTCTTGAATAGGCGTGTTGCATTATCGTTATTGCTAAGATAGATATAACCATCCGAACCTAGATAGGCGCCCTTTTCGGGGATTTCCTTCCTAGAAAATTCGATAAGCTCCCCACGTACAAGCGGTGCAAATTTCATACATTCCTCATTGTCAAGGTTGAGGATAGTTCTACTGTTCTCCCCCTGATAGCGAATTAAATTTTTCTTTGCGTCGATATATTCCTCCATCGTTCCATGCACATCAAGATGATTTGGAGAAATGTTCGTTACAACCGCAACATCGGGCGATGTCGTCATCGAAATTAGCTGAAAGCTCGAAAGTTCGACGACGGCAATATCATCTTCCTTGATTTGTTCTATAATGGGAAGAAGTGCCCTGCCGATATTACCGCCAAGATGAACAGTCTTCCCCTCACTTTCAAAGAGTTTTGCTATTAATGAAGATGTCGTTGTCTTTCCGTCGGAGCCCGTCACGGCATAAATTTTGCACGGGCATAATCTAAAGAAAATCTCCATCTCCGATGTGATGATTTTGCCCATCTGCCGTGCTTTAATTAGTGCTGGATGATTATAATACATTCCCGGTGTGCGAAATATGATGTCGGCACCCCATATCGAATTAAGATATTCTTCACCTAGTGAAAATTCGGCGCCCATTTCACGAAAATTTATATAATCCTCGCCAAGCTCCTCCTGTGATTTCCTATCACATATGCAAATATCGATGCCCCTTTTAAGGAACATCTCAATTAACTGCCTATGGCTGACTCCAATGCCGATGAATGCAACTTTCTTCCCTTTTAAATCTTCAAAGAACTGCATTATCTCCGTCATAGTATATCCCCCTATTAAATCTACCTTTTAATTTTTGTTCTATTTTATCTACTCTATTATACAGCTAGATGAAAGAAAATGCAATATTATTACCACTCGTAAACAGAAAATTTTGGGAATTTTTTGCTGCCACAACTTGTGAGATTGTTTATTTGTCGACCGATGTCGCACCCGATAGGAAAGTATCACCTTATCAGTTATGATGCGAAGATTAGAACGTGATATACTTTATAAAATAAGAGAATTGCTGTTGTATTTTCCTAGCTTAAATGCTATAATATTATCTTAGTAATGTAATTTCTCCATGACTAAACTGAAAATTGTATTTGTGCCCGTAGCTCAGTTGGATAGAGTGCCAGACTCCGACTCTGGAGGCCATGCGTTCGAATCGCATCGGGCATACCAAAATTAATTCCCCCACTATTATAGTGGGGGAATTAATTTTATTCTATAAATGCTATCAATTCTGATTCGTCAAGCCTGCTCGCATCAAATCTAAAATGTCCGCTAATTCCACCCCAACTCGTCAGCCTATTATCTTCACGGTTGCGTTGCCCCGCATTATGTATAATGAGTGGTACACCGTCGCTATTACGGCGATCGGACACTATTGCAATGTGATTGTTGCTAAATGTGACAATATCGCCCGGCTGCCATTCGCCGATATCCTCAGTATCAAGTGATAACGAAACCGCATATCTTTGGAAGAATACCATTAAATTTGGCACACGGCGGAAGTCGATATTGCTATCTCTCTTACCGCCTACACGGGGATACTCATCTATATTCGCCTTAATATCGGCATCAACCATATCTTTGAGGTTATAACCAGCATTTTTAAATGCTCTCCATACTACATCTGTACAGACGCCGATATTATCGGGAGGATAACCGCCCGCATGATAGGCACCATCGTATCGGGGACGATTCTTTGCATCGGCTCGTGCGCCTAGCAAGATATCGGTATAATCGTCAATGCCATTGCCGTTGAAATCGACTGAGCTGTAAATTGTCTGTATACCAAAATCCTCAGCAGTGTAGTATTCACCCATTAGTCCCCTAAAAGAAATCTTTATTACCACAATCGCCGCACACACAACAATAAACACAATAAATGTGACTATCAACTTCCGGCTCAATTTGCTTTTATTAGTTTTGATTNAATTCNCCTCCCATTTGACGGTAAACATTCCACAATAAGAATAACATAGGCGGCAGTGAAAATCAACATTTTAAATTGCAAATTCTATCTATGCATGACTTTCGGTCTAAATGTGTAGATATTGGGCGAAAATGCTGATATAATAGTATTGAACCAATTCTAAGGAGGTCATAATCTTGTGTAAAATAAATGCGCCAATTAGAGCAACATCTAAACTTATCGCTTTGATGGTGGCAGTACTGATTCTATCAATATCTTTCGTCGGATGTGCAAATAACGATAAGGATTCATCCGAAACTACTACAACTACTACAACTACTACCGCACAAACTGAGGAGCCTATTTCATCTGAGCCTGAACCCGATTCCGTTGTAAGAATCGTGGCGGCAGGCGACAACCTAATACATTCATCAATTTATAATAGGGCAAAAAGGGCGGGAACGAATGGTGAATACAATTTTGACTTCCCCTATGAGCAAGTCCTCGATTATATCTCGGTGGCGGATCTCGCCATATTAAATCAAGAAACGATCGTCAATGATGTGTTCGAACCATCATCATATCCATTGTTTTCTTCTCCTACCGATCTCGGTGATAAGATGCTTTCGATGGGGTTCAATGCCTTTAGCATAGCAAATAATCACGTTATCGATAAGGGAGAAAGGGGACTTATTGCGACTCTAGATTACTGGGATAGCAAGGATGTCCCCGTCGTGGGTGCGTACCGTGATGAAGAAGATATGAATCGCATCCGCACAAAGACGGTAGGCGGCATTACTTTTTCATTCCTTGGTTTTATGGAACACACTAATGGGTTAAGTCTACCCGAATCCTCCACATGTAAGATAATTTACACCGATGATATTAAAGGCATGAAAAAGCAAGTAGAATTAGCAAGGGAAGTATCGGATGTTGTAATTGTGAATATCCATTGGGGAGTCGAAGTTTCAAATACTATCACAGAAGAGCAACATTCACTCGCACAGGATCTTGTCGATTGGGGTACTGATATAATAATCGGGACACAGCCGCATACAGTCCAGTCAATGGAATACCTGAAAAAACCTAGCGGCGACGATGCATTTGTTTTCTACTGTCTTGGGAACTTCATCTCTGCAATGAGCAATCCTAAAGCTATGGTNGGNATGCTCGCCGATTTCAATGTTGTCAAAAATGGCGAAAGTGGCAAAATCACTATTGAAGATGTAAAAGCAATTCCGCTGATAACACAATTTGAGGCTAACTACAAAGATGCACGAATCATTCCTTATAGTGAATATACGCAAGAACTTGCAGATTTGCATGGATTGCGTTACTCAAACGGATTTAATATGGAGCTAGTGCAAAGTATTATAAATGAAAACATACCTGAAGAATTCCTCTCTATTGAGTGAAATTCTATTACATAGCATTGGAAATAGCCCCTCTTTTTTTAAAAAAAGGGGCTATTTCTATTTAACTTGTTCTATCACTAAATTAGAAATTGGGCAATTCGTCAAGAGTTATCACTGTTTCATGATTATATATCTTTTTAACCATGTCAACTTCCGTATATAGTCCGTTGAGGTTATAGCCATCAAATATGAAGTCGCCATACCAAACATTGAACCATGACCAATATACATTATCACGGATTAGTAGATCTGGATCGGGTATGACGGCATTCTCACTGAGTGCCACCATCTTTTTCCCTTGTGAATACTCTACCCCCTCTGCGAATTTATCAGTCTGCGGCGAATAATTGTGGTATTCGGCATATACGTCATTACCGACAATATCGCAATATTCATCGCCGACATACCAATCAGCATGTTGCGCATTCCATACCCAAATTAAGTTGCCAAGATTATGGAAGTTCGTCTGTCTTTCATACATTGTCCTCCATAGCCATTTATATGCATCAGGTCCAGCGCTTCCCCACCAGAACCATCCGCCACTTGCCTCATGTATAGGGCGCCATAGAACGGAAACATCATTTCTTTCAAGCTTCGCAAGTTGTTCGGAAATTGCATCAATATCCCGAATTATCAAGTAGCATTCTTCTGTGATTTGCCCGCTTTCATATAGGCTTTTAACCTCGGACAATGGCATATTTGCAACATCAAGTGATGTCACGCCTTTCGCTAAATCGAAGTCGGAATCCTCGGTGTAGAATGCGTGCGGACCTTTTGGCGCATGCCAATGCCATGAAAATGAAACAAGACCACCTTGATTCGACCAATCAATGGCAAGCTGTGTTTCATCTTCACAATGCCAATCCGTATTAGGTGACATGAATATGAAGTCGAACCCTCTTAACGCTGGGAGCTTGCCCGTTTCTCTATAAATTGCTTCAATTTCCGCACTTGAATTATGTGCAGCATATTGGCCAGAAATTACCTTCTTACCATAACTTTCAACAAGGAAATCCCATATAGCCTTAGTTTTAGCGTTTGAGTTTTTATTAGATAGATCGGTGTCAATATCTGAATATACCGATGATTTAATGCCCTCGCCCGACTCGATTAGAATATAATCAAGGTCGAACCATCCCCAACTTTCAGTAAGAGATAGGGTTGAAGTTCCAGCTTCAATGTAAATTCCATCGAAAACTATTGTTTCAAATTCGCCCGTGCCCTGCGTCACAATTGTCGCAATGCTATTGCCGTTAAGGACAAGGAAGTTCTCCTTATAGGAATCTGCCGCCGATGAAATAGTAAATTTATAATGTCCGGAAGTCGGAATGTTAATTTCAGTCGACCATCCATTATTGGGTGATTGGTCGAATCCAGTCGCATATCCAGTACCGGAATAACCAGCCCTCGATGAGCCTACCTTAACATTGCCTCGCATTTGTGCATCTTCAGCCTCTATCTTTTGATAAAAGCCATCCGGATTCGGCGTTGTTGTGGTAGTTGNAGTTGTATTCGTTGTCGTTGTAGTCGACGTTGTCGGTGTCGCCGTTGATGAAGTTGTTCCCGTTGTGGTCTGCGTTGTAGCAGTTGTGTGCGTTGTCGTTGTCGTCGTCGGTACCGGATCCGAATCGTCAAACACGGAACAAATCACCGATGTGTTCATCATGCCATATGTTGAATTTACGATTGTTTGTCCCCATTCGGTAAGTGTCTTACCGGCGGGATCGGTAACTAAATCAAGATATTCAACACC
>JGI24708J26588_10002856_pt1 | contig 12899 bp, 13 predicted proteins | sample BioPla1DNA2_FD_26588 | JGI IMG/M metagenome (IMG submission 26588) | reverse complement strand
ATGAGATTGAATTCGGGGCAGCCGTAAGACATGGCCATCGTCTGCATATCTGTAGCGCCGGTGACGCAACCGAGAGCAAGGGGTGCACCCTCATTGACCAGTTGGTGTACGACCAGTCCGGCCAGACATTCAGCAAGGGTGACCACCAGTGTTCCGGCCAGGCTAACCGGAGAAGTGGCTCCTGCGGCGGGGGCGGAGACATAGACAAAGGGGATCTTGTTTTCTGCCGAGAATATCAGTTTTTCCAGTGCATCAACGGTGTGCAAAAGCGGACTGCTGGAGCAGGAGAAAAGCGAAACAAAGGGTTTTTTCTGAAATTTTTCCAGGCTTCCGCTGATGGCGAGACACATCTCGAGGATGGTCCGGCAGTTTGCAGCATCGAATCCCCAGTGGACAATCGGCTTGGTCGTATTTTCCAGGATAGCCTGCAGGAGATGAAGATCGGCGTACCGGTTTGGTACATCCTGAATGGTCCCGAAATCCATGATGAAATCGATATTTTCCAGGGCGTCCATCACCCGGACGGCATTTTCAGTATCTTTCTTATGGGGCAGCCTTCTTTCACCGCTGTAGGGGTCGATCGTGTAGGTGGTGGTTGGCCCTGGACCGAAGTAACAGTGTCTCCCCTCAAAAAGAAGTTTGTTTTGTCCGTTGCGATCGTAAAGGGCAAAGCCCGAAGGGACCGAGCGGAGCGCTTTTTCGACTAACGCTCTTGGGTATTTAACGCGTTCGCCTTCAGTGAAGGCGCCTGCTTTCTTGAGCATTTCGATTACCCGCGGGCTTTTAATAATAGTTCCAACTTCCTCCAGCACTGCAAGAGCGGTAAAATGGATCTCTTCACGCTGATGTTTTGACAGGACCTCAAACGAGAGTGTGCGGTTTTCTACGTAACTGGGTTGCATCTCGTCACCTCTTATTTTTTTGTAAATCAGATCGCTCTTAATTCTAGTCAGCACCATGGATGCATTCTGTTATTTTAACCGGCCAGGGTTTGCGCAAGATCCTTTGCTGATGCAGCATCGGGTGCCCAACCATCAGCACCGATCTTTTCAGCAAACTCCTGGGTAACTGGTGCGCCGCCAACGATTACCTTCACTGAGTTCTTTAGCCCCTCTTCTTTTAATAGATCGATTGTCTCTTTCATTTCCAGCATTGTTGTGGTTAAAAGTGCACTCATGCCAACTACCTGAGGTTCATGCTTGCGGATCGCCGCGACAAATTTTTCTGCGGATATGTCCACGCCTAGATCCACAACTTCCATGCCCCCGGACTCCATCATCATACCCACCAGATTTTTGCCGATATCATGCAGGTCGCCGGCGACAGTACCCACAATAACCTTGATACCGGAGGAGATATCGCCCTCGGCTAAAAGTGGCTTGACGATGCTCATTCCCGTATGCATCGCTTTGGCTGCCATCATTACTTCGGGGACATACATATCGCCCTCTCTAAAACGGGTCCCCACCACATCCATGCCGCTGATAAGCCCTCTATTGATAATATCTGCCGGCTTTATCCCTTCGTCAACCATCTTCCGCGTCAGCTCACCAACCCTGGCAGCATTGCAATCAATGATTGCTTTTGCTAGAGTCTCAAACTGTGCCATCTGAAAAACCCCTTTCTGTTTTGCTATAATTAAATTCAAACTGCGCGGCTCTCTATTCTAACTTGTTGCAATTTATGTGCCATTACAATAACACTACAAAGCTCACTTGAATTTTCATGATTCCAGAACAATTAAGGGGAGTCATAACTAAGAAGATACGGAAATGGAATAATAAACCATACCATTTGCACAAAATTTAAGAAAATGGTAAAATAAGATGCAAAACAATATTGCCATGCAAACGAATTGTGCACCTATTTGGAAAGGGGGTTCTTCCCAATATGGCCGTAATCAGGAACCCTTCTAGAAAGGGCGTTGGTAGCAGCGAAAGTCCCCGTTTCATTGATGTGGAGCTGGAAAAAATCATCGATTCAATTGATGAAGCTATTATTGGTTGCGACAAAGATGGTTACATCAATATCTACAACAGCGCTAACGAGCGCCGCGAGGGGATGAATCGCCAGCAGGTATTAAATCGCCATGTGGATGAGATTTATGATTTCCACGGCAATAAAAGTCTTATGATGCGGGCTGTCAGGGAAGGAAAGCCGATACTCGATCAATACCAAGAATATACAGTCCTTAAGGGCGGCAACACCGTCGAGATTATCTGTAGTACTGTTCCGATCAAAGAGGGAAAAAGGATCATTGGGGCTGTTTCGGTAATGAAAGATTACTCCAAGATGAAGAAACTGTCCAAGATCATCGCTGACCTGCAGTCAAGCCTTTACAGCAGCAATCGTAGCAAGGGCAAAAAACAGGGCAAAACAGGAGCGAGGCATACTTTCGAAGACATTGTTGGAAGCAATAATTTCCTTAAGGAAGTACTTCGCTGGGCCCAGAAAACAGCAGATAATAGCCTGCCTGTGCTGATATACGGTGAAACGGGTACGGGTAAGGAGCTGTTGGCTCAAAGTATACATAATGCAGGCGATCGTAAAGGAAAGCCCTTTATTGCTGTAAACTGTGCTGCCATACCGGAGAACTTGCTCGAGGGAATTTTGTTTGGTACCTCCAAGGGAGCTTTTACTGGCGCCATAGATAGACCGGGTCTCTTTGAGCAGGCTACGGGTGGAACTCTAGTTCTAGACGAAATCAATTCGATGAACCTGCCCTTGCAATCGAAACTGCTACGAGTGATCCAGGAGGAAGTAGTCCGACGGGTGGGCGATATCAAGGTCAGAAAAATTGATACCAGGCTGATTAGCATTTCGAACAAGGAGCCCCTAAAAGCGATTGAAGAGGGTGAACTGCGGGAAGATCTTTACTATCGGATCGCCTATATTGCTTTGGGTATACCACCTCTGAGAAAGCGTATTGATGATCTACCTTTACTGATCGAGCATATAATCGGGGTTTACAATAAAAAGCTGGGCCTTAACATTCAGGGGGTTGCCACCTCGCTCCTAACCTCGATGGAACGGTATGCCTGGCCCGGTAACGTGAGGGAGCTGGAACATGTTATTGCCGCCGGTATGAGCTCGTTGACTAGACGCAGTCGCCAGATTGCTTCCAGCGATCTGCCGCCCCATATAAAGTACAAGTTTTCCGCTATCCGGATGGAAGAGACCGTACCTTCCAAAAACAGGATGCCTTTATCCGNTAGGATGGATCATATCGAAAAGATTTTGGTCAAAAGGGCGCTGAAACGCAATAATTGGAACATTTCTCGCACAGCCCGTGAGTTGGGGTTGAAGCGGCAGAGTTTGCAATATAGAATCAAAAAATTCGCCCTTTAAAGCAGCATGGTAGCAGGTCTCCCGTCGTGCAAAATTATTTTGCATGCGATCTGGATCAACACCTTTTCCTTCAGGTAATTCCCTCCATCTTGTCCTAATCTGACCAATTACATTAGAAATAACGGCCTCTTTCGGGTTCTTTTACCCATGGCACATATTTTGCAACATCAGGGAAGCAGTAGTGTCTAAGCCCGTGAAGCCCCCTTTGTTGTAGGAAATCTTACAGGGAGTGTTGATAATGCGCATAAAAAAGCATCCGATTCTGGAATTCAAGAAAGGGGAAAGAGTGTCCTTCCTTTTCGATGGGGAAGAAGTGGAGGGTTTTGAGGGTGAACCGATTGCCGCGGCACTTCATGCAGCGGGGGTAAAAGTGCTGTCACACAGCCGCAACTATGATCGGCCCAGGGGGTTTTGGTGTGCTATCGGGAACTGCTCCTCCTGTAATATGCGGGTAGATGGGGTACCCAATGTGCGGATCTGCATTGAACCTTTGGCNGCGGGCATGGTGGTGGAAAGACAGAGCGGCAGCGGAGAGATCGGGGGTGAACGGGATGATTGAAACGGATTTATTGGTTGTCGGCGGTGGCCCGGCAGGTTTGCAGGCAGCTCTAAGCGCTGCCGAACAGGGCGCGTCGGTGATCCTGGCGGAAAGGGATCCCCATCTGGGCGGGCAGCTGATCAAGCAGACGCATATGTTCTTTGGAGCTGAAAAACAGCACGCTTCGGTAAGGGGCTTTAGGATAGCGGAGAGCCTTACTAGGGCGGTAGTGGCAGAGCCTCTCATCAGGGTTCTGAACAACGCCACTGCGCTTGGCTACTTCGAAGATCGATCGGTGGCTTTGTCGCATGCCGGCAGGTTGAAAGTGGTTGTGCCAAAGGCGATCGTACTCGCGACGGGGGCACAGGAAAACACTCTGGTCTTTCCAAACAGCGATCTGCCGGGCATCTGCGGTGCCGGTGCGGTCCAGACATTGATGAATGTCCATGGCGTCCTGCCCGGATACCGGGTGGCCATGGTCGGTGCGGGCAATATCGGGGTTATAGTCAGTTATCAGCTTCTTCAGGCCGGTGTAGAGGTGCCGATCATTATTGAGGCTCAGCGAGAGATCGGGGCCTATCATGTCCATGCTTCCAGGGTCCGGCGCATGGGTGTCCCTATTGTTACATCGCATACCGTCCTTGAGGCACAGGGCTGGCACAGCCTTGAAAGAATTATCTATGCCGAAGTCGATGCAGATTTCAACCCTGTGCCGGGTAGTGAAAAAGAACTGGCGGTAGATCTTCTCTGTATCGCCGTCGGTCTAACCCCGCTAAATGAAATTCTTTTCCAGGCCGGGTGCCGCATGGCCTATATTCCCGAATTGGGGGGGCATGTTCCCCTGCGCAACGAGAGGCTGGAGACCACGGTGAAGAATATCTTCGTTGCGGGCGACGCCGGGGCTGTTGAGGAGGCCAGCTCCGCCATGGTTGAAGGCTCAATCGCCGGCCTGGGTGCAGCGTACAATCTCGGTTATGGAAAGGAGAGCTACTGCGATAAATTGGCAGAAGCCAGCGATGAGCTAGATGATCTCAGGCGTGGCCCGACCGGTAAAAAAATCTTGTTTGGACTGAATAAACTTGAAAAATTGAAGGAGGCGCCATCATGCTTGCCGTAACAGGAGTCCCTACCTCCGAGCAGATCGAGGCAGCCAAAGCGCCCCTGGAGCGGCGCAAAAAGGGCCCGGTGGTGATGGTGGAGTGTTTTCAGCAGATACCCTGTAATCCATGCTACAGCGCCTGCAAAAGAGGTGCTATCTTACCTTTCGCCGATATCAACGACCTGCCGCAAATTGATTACGACCGCTGTAACGGTTGCGGTATCTGTATCAGCGCCTGCCCGGGTTTGGCCATATTTGTTGTGGACGAGACCTTTTCGGATAGCGAGGCCCTAGTAACGATCCCCTGGGAGTTCCTGCCAGTGCCCGCTGAAGGGAGCACGGTCCGGGGCCTTGATCGGAAGGGAGAGCGTGTGTCGCCTGTGGTTGTGAAAAAAGTAAAAGCATCAGCAAGAAAAAACGGTGCTCGTATTATTACCCTGGTGGTGCCGAAAGTGCTTGCCCATGAAATTCGCAGCATTGAAGTAGGATAGCATCTATTTCTATTACAGAATAACCAGTTTAGTTTTACTGAAAAGGGGTGGTTGTTTTGTCCGACAAAAGAATTATCTGTCGCTGTGAGGATCTGACGGTTGAAGAGATTCGCGAATGGATCGACCGGGGTTACGGCACCATCGAAGAGATAAAAAGGGTTTCCCGGATCGGTATGGGTTCCTGTCAGGGCCGGACCTGCCGGCGGCATCTGATCAACGAGCTGGCCAGAGCAGCGGGGAAGGGACCGGAGGAGATCGATCTTTCCACCTTTCGGCCCCCAACGAAACCGATCAGTTTTGAATCGATCGCCGGTGCTGACAATGGGGCTGATGATGATGCATAAGACAGCAGATGTAGTCGTTATCGGAGGCGGCTCGATCGGCTGCTCGACGGCTTACAACCTGGCCAGGCTGGGTTTCAAAAACGTAGTTGTTCTTGAGAAAAGATATATCTGTAGCGGTTCTACCGGTCGCTGCGGGGCGGGGATCCGCCAGCAATGGGGCACCGAGATGAACTGCATGATTTCTCGTTATAGCATAAAGCGCTTCGAGGTGATGAACGAGGAACTTGAATACGACGATGTCGAGTTTAGGCAAAACGGCTATCTCATGGTTACCTACTCGGAAAGCGAGGCGGCCATGCTTAAAGAGAACCTAGTTTTGCATAAAAAACTGGGCATTCCCGTTCAGTTTCTTTCCCTAAAGGAGATCAAAGAAATCGTTCCCCAGCTGAATACGGAGCGGGTGGTTGCTTCAACAATATGCATGGAGGATGGGCAGGCCAATCCCTTCAAGGTTACCGATGCCTATGCCCGGGCAGCTCGGCGTCGGGGGGTGGAGATCGCGACTCAAACAGAAGTAGTGGGCTTTCAACTATCAGGTAATAAGATCTCTGCCGTGCTCACTAATAGGGGAAAGATAGCGACGGATACGGTGGTCAACGCTACCGGGCCATATGCAAAATTTATAAGTGCCATGCTCGGGCACGATCTCCCCGTAGAGCCGGAGAGGCATCAGATCGTTGTTACAGAACCCCTAGAGCCCTTTCTCGGCCCCATGGTGATGAACTTTTTCCACAAGTCATATTTTCAGCAGGTTGTAAATGGATCTTTGCTCCTCGGTTATGGCGACCCTGTTGAACCGAAGGGTATAAATTACAGCTGCAGCTGGCAGTATCTGAAAAAGCTGGCACAGATGATCATCGAGCAGCTGCCGGTGATGAAGAAGGTTAACATCATCAGGCATTGGGCAGGGCATTATGGGATCTCACCCGATGGCCAGCCCATACTCGGGCCTGTCCCGGGGGTGGGTGGTTACCATCTGGCCCTTGGCTGCGGCAAAGGGTTCATGCTTTCGCCGATGATCGGGGAGCTGATCGCCCAGTTCGTGGCCGGGGTGGAGCTGACCATGCCGATCGATATCCTTGGTGTGGAAAGGTTCGAGAAGGGAGAGCTGATTATTGAACCGGCTGTGGTTTAACCGGCAGCCCGGAAAGTGATTGGGGGTAATGTGATGAGGTTGAAAGTGGAAGAGAAACGCTGTTCTGGTTGCAATGTCTGCCGTGTTGTCTGCGCTCTTGAAAATTTTGGGGTTGTCCAGCCGGCGAAAGCGCTACTGCAGATCAAAGGTCTATTTCCCGAGCCCGGTACCTACAGTATTGACTATTGTACCCAGTGCGGTATCTGTGCAGAAGAGTGCCCTGAGGGAGCAATCAAGGAAGATGATGGGATTTACAGGATCGATCATGATCTGTGCACCCAGTGTCTTATCTGTGTGGAAAGCTGTCCCTTTGGAGTCATGGTTGTCCTTGATTCGGGTTATCCGGCAAAGTGCACCGGATGCGGTAAGTGCGTGGAGCTATGTCCAAGAAATGCCATTCTGGATCTGGACAGTCAAGCTGTAAAAAAGTCTTGATTTTACAATCATGTGCGGCGGTGCATGAACTGTATCGATCAGAAGGAGGTAGGAGAGGTTGTTATACGGTTACGCCGGTAAGATACTAAAATACAATCTCAGCAGTGCTCACCATAGCGCAGAGGATATTCCCCGGGAGCTGGCTGAAAAATATCTGGGAGGGCGCGGCTTCATCGCCCGCCTGCTCTACGATATGCTGCCCGTGGGGATCGATCCCCTGGGTCCGGAAAATCTGGTAATAATAGCCGCCGGCCCCCTGAGCGGTCATCTTCTGCCGGGCAGCGGGAAGACCCATTTCGGCACCCTTTCTCCGGCCACCGGCGGTTATGGAGATAGCAATATGGGTGGTCATTTCGGACCGGCCTTGAAATATGCAGGTTACGATTGCCTGGTGCTCGAGGGGAAAGCTCGAAAGCTTTCCACCCTGGTGATCAGCGATGATCGAATCGATCTGGTGGAAGATGAGGGTTTGGCGGGCGTCGGCGCTATCAAGACCGAAAAACTGCTTAAGGAGCGGCTGGGGGAAGATTACCAGATCATTACTGTAGGGCCGGGTGGCGAAAGGGGGGTCGTCTTTTCCTGCATTCACCATGATTTTGGACGGCAGGCCGGGCGAACCGGGGTGGGAGCAGTCCTCGGCTCCAAGAATATCAAAGCCATCGCCGTCCGCGGTACCGGCTCGCTCCCTCTTTACGATCCGCCGGGAGCGTTGAAAAAAGGGGAGGAGATGTTCAAGGTCTGCTTCGCCAAGCCCGGGTTCAAGACCTGGACGCCCTACGGAACAGCCAGTATCACCGGCTGGGTCAACGAAGTCGGCGCCTTTCCTACCCGCAACTATCAGACCTCCTTTGCTGAATTCCACAACAAGATCGACGGACAGGCGATCGTCGATCGCCTGCTGGTTACCGACAAAGGCTGCTTTTGCTGTCCCACGCCCTGCGGCAAGTACGGCTTTGCAAAGACCGAACTGGGCAGCGCATACGTGGAAGGGCCGGAATATGAAAGTATCGCTATCCTCGGTGGCAGCTGCTGCCTGGAAGAGATCGAAGAGGTAGCCTACGCCAATTATGTCTGCGACGAACTAGGGCTGGATACTATCTCCTCCGGTGTGGTGATCTCTTTCGCCATGGAGTGCTTCGAGAAGGGCATTATCGGCAAGGCCGATGTGGGGCGGGAGATATCCTTCGGCTCCCTCTCTGACGTGGTCTATCTTCTGGAGAAAATTGCTGCGCGCAAGGGCATCGGCGAGGTTCTCTGCCGGGGTGTTCGCCATGCCGCCTCGGTTTTCGGGGGAGACTCCGATCGCTTTGCCATTCACGTCAAGGGCCTTGAATGGACGGGCTACGAGTGCCGCAATGCTCCCGGGATGATGCTCTCCTATATGACTGCGGATATCGGGGCACATCATAACCGCTCCTGGGCACTTGGTTTCGATGTTTCGCAATCCGATGCCGACGTCAGCGAGCTGATCAAGGCAGGCGGGGGGAAGCTGGGGGTTTCTTCTCCCGAGGGTAAGGTTGATCATGTCATCTCCATGCAGCACAGCCGTCCCCTCTACGATGCGCTCGGTATCTGCCGACTGCAGACGATGGAGATCGGTTTCGAGACGGTTCATTACGAAAAGATCTACGAGCTGATCACCGGCAATAAATTAAGCTGGGAGGAGATGCTGCAGATCTCGGAGAGAATCTGGCATCTAACCCGTCTATTCAATAGCAAACATATCAAGGGCTTTGGGCGTCATTATGATTACCCGCCTGCCCGTTTCATGGAAGAACCGGTGCCGACGGGACCGAACAAGGGCCGCTTCATCAGTCGCGAGATCCTTGATCAGATGCTCGATGAATATTACGAAAAGAGGGGTTGGGATAATAACGGCATCCCTAAGGCGGAAACCCTGGCCCGTGTGGGGTTGGCGTGAGCATATGGAGCCGACGGGAGAGGAGAAGCTCATTACGATAAGGATCAATATTCTGGGGCACCTGAGAGAGCTCTACCCGCAGCTTGGTGAAGTCTCTACAGTTGAAAGTGAGTCGCCCATTACCGTATCGGGGATAATCAGACAGCTGGGGATAAGCCCCAGGATGGTCCTTTTCGTAACCGGGAACGACCGCATTATTCCGAAAAATACTTTGATCAGAGGGAGCTGCTCGCTCAATCTGATCAGCCCTCCCGCCGGTGGTTAGGGGCCGATGGCAGGGATAGATCCCCTGCCATTTCTCAAATACTAAAAAGTTTGACCATTATTAGCAAGTTTAACATCGCTTTAGAGCTCTTGTTTATTACAAACGCGTTAAAAGCAGCGTTGACGGGGGGGGAGAACCTGGCATAAATATTGCAATAAAATGTTGCGGGAAGGTTTTCAGTGTTTATTTGTATCGAAACTAAACTGCTATCATTATCATAGGAAGGATGAGAGAGTTGTTTCAACAGTATCAGGGGGGCAGCAACAAGGTGTTTCCCGAGGGGAAGGTAAAGGAGATTCACGAGGCTTCCGTTCATTTGATGGAGAAGGTGGGCGTGAAGGTGCACAATCCGCGAGCCCGGCAGATCTTTGCCGATCAGGGGGCGCAGGTGGATCACGGTGAGGCCATCGTCAAGATTCCCCGCTCCATGCTCGAGGATGCGGTGGCCGCGGCGCCTTCGCGGGTACTTCTCTGTGGCCGTGAAGAGAAGAATGACCTTGTCCTGGAGGGGACGAACACATACCTGGGCACCGGGGGCACCGTTCTCTACACCCTCGATCTGGATACGGGCGAGCGCCGTCCCACGGAGGTGCGCGACGTGGCCGGCTACGCGAAGATGACCGACGCTCTCGAGAACGTGGCCTTCTTTGTGATCAACTGCTATCCCCAGGATGTGGCTACAGAGGATGTTGATGTAAACCGTTTTTATCATTCCTTTGCCAACACCTCGAAGCATGTTATGGGCGGCATCTACACCATGGAAGGTTTGAAAGATGTGATCCGGATGTCCGAGGAGATCGCCGGGGGCAAGGCCAACCTTCTGGCGCGTCCCTTTGTTTCCTTTATCACCCTGATCATGAGCCCCCTGGTTATGGAGGTAACCTACACTGACTTTCTGATGGAGATAGTGCGCTACGGCCTTCCCCTGACCACCCCCGCCGAGCCCCTAGCCGGCGCTACTGCTCCGGTGACGCTGGCCGGCACGGTGACGATCAACAATGTGGAGTCTCTTTACGGCCTGGTCCTGGCGCAGCTGATCCGCAAGGGCCATCCCACGCTTTACGGGACCACCTCGAGCATCATGGATATGGTTACGGGCACCTATATGGCCGGCGCCATTGAGTCGGCGCTGATCAACGCCGGCTGTGCCCAGATGGCCCAGTACTACGAGATCCCCATCTACGCCACCGGGGGGATGTCCGATTCCAAGATCCCCGACTGTCAGGCCGGCTACGAGTCGGCAGCCACGGCGATGATCGTGGCGCTGTCGGGGGCCAACTACATACACGATGCTTTCGGACTCCTCGAATTCTGCACGACCCTCTCTTACGAGAAGATGGTGATCGACAACGAGATTGTCGGCATGGCGCTGCGTGCGGTGCAGGGCATTGAGGTGAACGAGGAGACCATCGCCGCCGATATTATCGCTGAAGTGGGTCCCGGTGGCAATTTCCTGGCGCACCGCCATACTGCCGGCCATGTGCGCAAGGAGTTCTTCTTTCCCCGCGTAGCTGATAGGCAAATGCGCCAGGATTGGGAGGCCTCTGGCAGCAAAGATACGGCGGCGCGAGCGAAAGTGATGGCCGGGGAGATCTTGCGTGAGCACCGCCCCCTGGGTTTTGCTGAAGATCTGGAGGCGCTGCTGAGGAAAAACTATCCGGGCATAAAATAAAGGAAAAGAATGAACAGAAGAAGGAGAGTCTATCATGCTTCAGGAAATCTATAGTAAGGTGTTGGCGGGAGAGATTGATGGTGTCAGAAGCGGCGTGCAGAAGGCGCTCGATGAAGGGACCAAGCCTTCGAAGATCATCAACGATGCTCTGATCAAAGCTATGGATGAGGTAGGCGCTAAGATGAAGAGCGGCGAGATGTATGTTCCCGAGGTGCTCATCGCCGCGGAAGCGATGAAAGAAGGGCTCGGCCTGGTCAAGCCGCTCCTTGAAGGCGAGGCTTATGCCGTGGGCAAGGTGGTTATCGGCACCGTTGCCGGGGACCTGCATGATATCGGGAAGAACCTGGTGACGATGCTGCTGGAGAGCTCGGGCTTCGAGGTGATCGACCTGGGCGTCGATGCTTCCACTGAGGCGTTCCTGGAAGCTGCCGGGAAGCATAAGCCGCAGATCGTCGGCCTCTCCGCCCTGCTGACCACGACGATGGCCTCCATGGAGGCGACGGTGAAAGCGCTTGGTGAGAAAGAACCAAAGATCAAGACGATGATCGGGGGAGCACCGGTGAGCCAGCAGTTTGCCGATGAAATCGGCGCAGGCGGCTACGCGCCCGACGGGGCCTCGGCGGTGGATCTGGCCAAAAAGTTAATCCAGTAAAAAGGATCCAGGAAGCCCGGCGCATGCCGGGCTTCGTTGCAATCTTTGACAATATATTTGTAAAAGGTAACGAAGGTGGAGGGCGGGATTTTATTGGAGAACAACCGGGTTGTTCTTGGAGTGATCGGAGCAGACGTTCATGCCGTGGGGAACAAGATCCTGGAGATGGTTTTGACGGAAGCCGGCTTTGAAGTGATCAACCTGGGGGTGATGGTCTCCCAGGAAGAGTTTATCAACGCCGCTGTGGAGAGTGACGCCGGGGCGATCTGGGTCTCTTCGCTTTACGGCCACGGTGAGATGGACTGCCGCGGCCTGAGGGAAAAATGCTATGAGGCCGGAATCGGCGATATTTTACTCTATGCCGGCGGAAACCTCGTTGTCGGCAAGCGCACCTTCGATGAGGTGGAAGAGCTCTTCCGGGAGATGGGCTACGATCGGGTCTATCCCCCGGGGACGATGCCCGAGGAAGCGATCGCTCACCTGAAGGAAGATCTGTCTATATGAAGGCGCTACTCATCGATTTCGGGAGTACCTATACCAAGGTGGCGCTGTTCTCCCTCGAGCCCCCCGGCTTGATCGGTGTTTCCCAGGCGCCGACGACGGTGGAGAGCGATCTCATGGAGGGGCTCGAAGCTGCTCTGGCCTCTTTCTCCACCGCCCAGCGCGAAGGGATCGCTTTCCGGCGGGCCTGCAGCTCCGCCGCCGGCGGCCTGGGGATAGTGGCGGTGGGCCTTGTTCCGGAGCTCACGGTAAAGGCGGCCCGTGAGGCGGCGCTGGGTGCGGGAGCACGGGTGCTCGCCGCCTACGCCTATACCCTGAGCGGCGCTGAGATAGCCGAGATCGGCTTGCTCAAGTCTGACCTGATCCTTCTGGCCGGCGGCACGGACGGCGGCAACCGGCAGGTCATTTTGGAGAACGCCGCTGCTATCGCCGATTCAGGTTTGGAGCTGCCCGTGGTGGTGGCGGGCAACAAGTCGGCGGCGGACGAAGCCGCCGCGA
>JGI24708J26588_10002854_pt1 | contig 12899 bp, 4 predicted proteins | sample BioPla1DNA2_FD_26588 | JGI IMG/M metagenome (IMG submission 26588) | reverse complement strand
TTGGGGTGCAAGAGGTCGCTGGTTCAAGTCCAGTCACTCCGACCATAGAAAATGAAGGGTTTGCAATTAGCATTCCCTTTATTTTTTGTTTACATGAACCAAATATGAACCACTACTATCAACTTCATTTTATAAAAACACTAATTCCGGCATATTTCATGAGTAAAACCAATAATAGGAGAGCAATATAAAGATGTATAAATTATTGGAGGATGATGAAAATGCCAAAACAGATGAAAACAATGGATGGAAATACTGCAGCTGCTTATACTTCATATTTTTTTACTGAAGTGGCTGGAATATTTCCAATAACTCCTTCCTCTCCAATGGCCGAACTTGTGGATGAATGGTCGGCGCATGGAACGAAGAATATGTTTGAACAACCAGTAAAAGTAGTAGAAATGCAATCAGAAGCTGGGGCTGCAGGAGTTGTACATGGTTCACTTGCGGCTGGTGCATTAACAACAACTTACACTGCTTCTCAAGGACTTCTTTTTATGATACCCAATATGTATAAAATATCAGGTGAACTCCTTCCAGGAGTGTTCCATGTATCTGCCAGAGCAATTGCTGCTCATGCGTTATCAATATTCGGTGACCATCAGGATGTAATGGCATGTCGACAGACAGGATTTGCATTATTAGCATCTTCAAGCGTTCAAGAAGTTATGGATTTGTCAGCCATTGCTCACCTTTGTGCCATTAAGTCAAGGGTACCTTTTTTACATTTCTTCGATGGTTTCAGAACCTCTCATGAACAACAGAAGATACAGGTTCTAAATTATGAAGATTTAAGAAAACTTGTAGACTTTAATGCTATTCAAAAATTCCGTGATAACTCTCTTAATTCTGGACGTCCTGTGATTCGTGGAACTGCACAAAACCCTGACATATACTTTCAAAATAGGGAAGTGGCTAACCCATTCTATGATGCCGTTCCTGATATTGTTAATGACTACATGATGGAGATTAATAAAATAACTGGTCGGGATTATAAGCCATTTAATTATTATGGTGATCCTGAAGCTGAAAATGTAATAGTGGCTATGGGATCTGTATGCGACTGTATTGATGAGGTAATAGATTATCTTACTGCAAAAGGGGAGAAGGTAGGCTCAATTAAAGTTCATCTATACAGACCTTTTTCTTATAAGTATTTAATGAATGTTCTTCCTAAAACTGTGAAAAAGATTGCTGTTCTCGATAGAACAAAAGAGCCTGGTGCTCAAGGTGAGCCATTGTATTTAGATATTGCAAACTATATACTCAAGAATGAATTGAACATACAAGTTGTAGGTGGTCGGTACGGTCTTGGCTCAAAAGATACAAGGCCTTCACAAATTATTGCTGTATTTGATAACCTAAAAGAAAAGAATCCAAAGGATGGCTTTACTATTGGTATTGTGGATGATGTAACCAATACATCACTTGAAGAAGGTGAAATAATCGACACAACACCTAAAGGGACTATTAGCTGTAAATTCTGGGGTCTGGGCTCAGACGGCACTGTAGGAGCAAATAAGACTGCCATTAAAATAATTGGAGATAAGACTGATTTATATGCTCAAGGCTATTTTTCATACGATAGTAAAAAATCCGGTGGTACTACTGTGTCCCATTTAAGATTTGGCTCTGAACCAATTCGCTCCTCTTACCTTGTTTACAATGCAGATTATATTGCATGTCATAATCCTTCATTCGTAAATCATTTTGACCTTTTAAAAGGCCTTAAGAAGAATGGTACTTTTGTTCTAAATTGCCAGTGGAGTGAGAATGAATTAGATGAGAAGCTTCCTGGGTCAATCAAAAGGTATATCGCGAATAATAATATAAACTTCTATACAATAAACGCTATTAAGATCGCAGAAGAAGTAGGCTTGGGAAACCGTATAAATATGGTTATGCAAAGTGTATTTTTCAAACTGGCACAAATAATACCTGTTGATGACGCAATACGTTATCTGAAAGACTCTGTAGAAACTTCTTACGGAAGGAAAGGTCCCCAAATAGTTGAAATGAATAATCAAGCCATAGATAGATCACTTCAGGCATTGATTAAAGTAAATGTGCCAGAAAGTTGGAGTGAGGCTGTTGATGAGTATGAGCCAATAAAAGATGAGCCTGAGTTTGTGAAAAATATTCAAAGGCCTATGGCAAGACAAGAGGGCGACGAGTTGCCTGTCAGTGCATTTGTAGGCATGGAAGATGGAACTTTCCCAGTTGGTACAACAAAGTATGAAAAACGAGGCATAGCGGTTCTTGTTCCCGAATGGCAAATAGATAAATGTATTCAATGTAATCAATGTGCATTTGTATGTCCACATGCGGTAATAAGGGCAGTGTTGCTAGATGATGAAGAGGAAAAAAAAGCTCCCGATACGTTTAAAACACTTCAAGCAAAAGGGAAAGGGCTTGAAGACTACAGATATCGAATACAAATTAGTCCTATGGATTGTACAGGATGTAGTGTATGTGCAGATGTATGCCCAGCACCTGGTAAAGCATTAATCATGAAAGATGCAGAGCAGGAGATTATGATGGAGTCTGAAAACTGGGAATACAGTCTTTCGGTAACTGAAAAAGACATAACAAATCCTAATACGCTCAAGAATAGCCAGTTTATACGTCCTTTGTTTGAGTTCAATGGTGCATGCCCAGGATGTGGCGAGACACCTTATATTAGGCTGGTCACGCAATTGTTCGGAGACAGAATGATGATAGCTAATGCAACAGGATGTTCATCAATTTTCAGTGCGAGTGCACCATCAATCCCTTATACAACTAATGCCTTTGGAAGAGGACCTGCGTGGGGGAATTCTTTGTTTGAAGATAATGCCGAATACGGGTATGGTATGTTTCTTGGTGCAAAGCAACTACGTGAAAAATTATTTAGTCTAATGAATGAAGCAATGCAAGCAAATCTTTCAGATAAAGCAAAGGACACATTTGGTGAATGGCTAGAGGCATTTGATGATGGCGAAAAATCAAAGAAGGCATCTGACAAAGTGATGGAAGTACTCAAGGAAAATAAAGATAATCCAATTTGCAAGCAGATTTTGTCACTAAAAGATTACCTTATAAAACAATCCCAGTGGATTATTGGTGGTGACGGTTGGGCATATGACATTGGCTATGGGGGAGTTGACCAAGTTCTTTCAACAGGTGACGATGTGAATTTACTTGTACTTGATACCGAAGTATACTCAAATACGGGTGGTCAATCATCTAAAGCCACACCAACGGCAGCAGTTGCCAAATTTGCAGCAGCAGGTAAACGAATTAGGAAAAAAGACCTTGGTATGATGGCTATGAGTTATGGTTATGTATATGTAGCCCAAATTGCAATGGGGGCAAATATGAATCAAACTGTAAAAGCACTAATAGAAGCTGAAAATTATAAAGGTCCGTCACTAATTATCGCTTATTCGCCCTGTGTTAGCCATGGAATAAGAACTGGTATGGGAACGAGCATTGCAGAAGAAAAGAAAGCTGTTGAATGTGGTTACTGGCATCTTTATAGATATAACCCCATACTCAAAGAACAAGGGAAGAATCCTTTTATTCTTGATTCAAAAGAGCCTTCGAAAGATTTCAAGGACTTTTTACGTGGAGAAGCACGGTATTCTCAACTTTCCTTAGCCTTTCCTGAGATAGCTGATGACTTGTTTGATACAGCACAAAAGCATGCTCAAGAAAGATATCAATCATACAAAAGCCTTGCAGATATGCAGTATTAGATATTAGGATGTTATGACGAAAGGACGTTATGACTTAATATNATGTATGAAAAACTGTCCCGTTTTTTTAATAGTGCGGGACAGTTTTTTACTATCTATCCAGGGTCTGGCTTTGACTTTGCAAATTGAACATATTGGACTTAAATAGTGGATTTTTAAGAAGTAAGGGCAAAATTTCTACTTCTCATTCTCATCCACATATTCCTTTGCGTTTAAAACGCCTATTTCTTTCGGAACAAGAACTTTTGAAACTGGTTTGGTCTTCTCAACATCTGCCCATGAAGCTGTATCATGTCTTTCTATAGGCTTTTGCATAAATACTTCTTTCCTTCTGTTTTCATTCATGTTTAGTCCTCCTTTTAATCTGGTTAATAAAAATTATTAATGCAAAAAAGTATAGTTTATTTTAGTATTATGCTTAAAATGATAAATATTATAAAATCGTGCTATTAGAGAGTATAGTGATACGTAATTATTATCAGGCTTGTCGTTTGCCTACGGTTTGTTTGACTTCTTAAAAAAAGCGTCAAGATGCTCTGAAAAAATTTGTTGACAAAAAATGAATTTTCGTAATATACTACAATTAGTGACTGCAGTCATCTAATTTAGTGTAGAAATAAGGAATGTTTCAATTTCATCTCAATAACTACAAATTTCGCCTCGATGTATGTGATAAAAAGTAAATAAACGATAAAGGGGTTGAATGGAATGAAAGTGGACTGGAAGAAACTGATTATCGGTATTATTGCAGCTTTTTTGCTGATGATACTTCCTGAATCCGTTTTTGCTTCTGATGTAATACTCGGAGATCCCAACGCAAAATACATATATGTTCTTGATATCAGGGTTGGTGATAAAAACGAAGCAGGTACGGACGGAGAAATGACCGGATATTTTTATTTCTCCGATTCTACACATAAGGTCAGACTCGAAATTCCGAATTATGATGATCTGGAAAGGGAAAGTGTAACTACATATAAAGTAGGAATAAATAAACACCCGCTTTTGTTGGGGAACGTCCAGGTAAAAAACGAAAGCGAGGATGCCGTTTATATAGAATGGATAGCCTTCATGGTTTATGGCAATAATGGTAAAACCACAGAATTAAAACAAGTGTTTTACCGTTTTGATCAGTGGTTTGAGAGTAACAATAGCAGTCGTTCTAATAGTGCATATCTGAATGTTTCTGGTGTTACCAGAAGAAAGCTTACTTCTCTGAGCGATTTTGACAGCAAATTTGGACAGACTGTATACCTTGAAGAAGATGAAAATAGCGGAACAGTAGATGCTGCCTGGAGTGGAAAAATAACAGACCAATATGGAACATACAATTACTATGAAAAAGTCTCAAATAACCCAAATTTCAGTATGTCATTGTCGGGGATTGGTTCTAATGGAACCCTACATAATAAATTAGATGATTTTATCCCCCCGATTACGAGAACATCCAATACATACAGCGGCCAAACGTACTACAGAGGTTTTACCGCAGATAAAAAGGCACTCTATGAAAAAATGAAGGNTAAGGGCATAAACAAGCTGGTCATAACTCCAAAGCTTGAATTTTGGGGCTCTTATGCAGGGACATTCAGTAAGAATGTGACAATCATAAGAAAGAATTTTTCTATCGGGCAGCTTACTGTATTAAATGATTACGATAGTTTCTATGCAATGCAGGATAATTCTTTCTTTAATAAGTCTAACGAGCAAATCGTACTGAGGCTTGAGATTCTCAACGGTGCCAATCATAATAACTATAACGCAAACGATATAGCCAGTAATTTATCCGGCGATTTCCGGCTTTACTATAATAGAAAGGGAGATTACGTAGAATCAGTAAAAATTGAAAGCTGGAACAACTATGCAGATCTGACCTTCCCTGTACCTGCGGATAGCGATAATGACGATAGCGGTTTAAGATTAGTTATGAAAGGTGTGACTTCAAAGACAGGGGGTATTGACGGATTTAAGCTTGTTGATGGAGATAAACCTTATACCGAAACAGTGGAGCGTTATTTATCATCCTATAAGGTAGATACCATGTCCCCTGAGTTTCCAATATCTGANACAATCACCGGAGTATGGAGCAATACAAAAACATTCGNTGTATCAACCGGCGAAACCATATATTTAAACGCCGGTCAACGAGATCTGGAAGAAAATAAACCGTATGAAGGGTTTTTCTACTACACTCTATATGATTCGGGAAGCTTTGCCCTGCAGGGTGAAAAGGCTCCCAAAATAAACATAAAAAGTTTCGATAACGATAATGGAGACCCAAAAAGTCATGCAGCTCCCTGCTCTGAAAGCACAGAAATAACCCTAAAGCTTATGAACAAAGAAGAGGGCAGATACACCCTTGTTCTTTCAGGATATGATTTTGCCGGTAACAGGGGCATACAAACATATTCCGATGTATTGCTGGACAACAAGGCACCCAACGTTTCTGTTGGTGTAATAAAACATCCCAGGGAAATAGACGATACCAGAACTGCCGAATATAAGTTTTATATAACAGATTTATCTGAAAGCGGTGTTGTCAATTACTGCTTTGTAAAAGAAGGAGAAAGCATACCGGATTTTGAGAATCCTTCCAAAACCAGCGGTATAATCGAGAGCATGATTGGAAAGTGGGCATATGTGCAGCAAAGCGATGCAACTACAACAACGGCAGTTCTGAAGCTCGAGCGTGAGGGTAGTTTTAAAGGCAGGCTGTATTATTTCGCTACGGACGATTCCCAAAACAGTACCGTCGCCGACAATAAGAGTAAAGATACCCCGGAATACAATGTTGACCCTGACACCGGATACTACTATAGGGATATTAATTTTTATAATGAAGACGCGGAATGTACACTTATTGTTGAACCTTATTCATACCCGCAGAAAAACTATAATATCAGCTTTGATTACGACTTAAATAAAAACAATGTACAATACAGATGGGTTGAGATTTTACCATATTACCATGATTATAGTATGGAACCGAATGTGGGAAGCAGTAGCCAATGGGGGAGCAACCAGCAATACATAACGCTTAACGGAAAATATACACTTGAATATAAAGTTACGAACACCGATAGCGGCAGCACAGCAGTATATACAGAGGAATTTATATTTGACAATGAAAAGCCGGTTGCCACTATATTTGACGTTGACAGCGGATTTATCAGCAATGCTCATACATTTAAATTAAATGCGTATGACATATCAGGATTAAAAGAAGCATCCTATGCCATAGTGAATGCTGCGGATACTTCTGATATTTATGACAGTAGAAGTATTGGTATTAACAATGGCACCGTAAGTAGAACTGTTAGTATTGATAATGTGGACAGTGGGGCATATAAGCTAATTTTTAAGGCTATAGATAATAATGACTATGAAGAGGTTNTCGAGAGCAATACGTTCCATATTAGAAGCAGTGCTCCTAATGTGGAGGTGGATGTTGATTTTGAACATAGCATAGGGGATTCTTATATTACTTCAGACAGTGACTATCATGTAGGGCTGAAGGTGTCAGAGCCCATGGTCGCGGCTAATCTTTTTGCAAATGACCAATATGTAAAATACAGAGTATCTGGAGACGGGATAAACTATAGTGACTGGATAACAGGTAATAAGCTTGTTATCGATGATAAAGGCCTATCTGCCGAAATGGACATCAGTAATCCTATAGTTCTGAATGAAGGCCAAAACAATGTTACCATTCAGGTTGCAAATGCGGCCTTTTCCGACAATCTTGACAGGGTTTCGCCGAATATGATAACAACTCTGGCGCCCATAAGAATCTATTATGATGTTCATGGACCGGAATACAGCATTTCTTTGGTTGACAGCTTAACTTCCGCACCCTTCATCACTGGGACCCTATATCTTCGGGACAAGGGCACCGGCAATGAAGGCATGATGCTTATACCCGACCATAGTAGTATCAGTGTTTCAGAACTGGTGGAAGAGGAAGACGAAGGGTTTTACAAATATACAATTCAAGTAAACGATAATGTTGTCACAACAATCACTGCCAGAGATAAAGTCGGTAACGAGACGATCATACCGGTTAAGGTTAATTGCTTTGACCGTGAAGGTCCACTGGTTGAGAATCTCTCGCTGAATTATATCAATAAAGGAGAGAGAAAAGATGTTTCCGGCGAAATTGATGTGAAGGGGGCAGTCTTTGATAAGACAAGGTTTGCACTGATTAAGAAATCGGAATATACNGGAGAAATTCTCGAAGGTGACTTTTCATACAACATAACCCATTTTTCTGTTGTTGCCCTTNCGGAGTCTATTGAGCTCACTCAATACGGTGAAATTAATGCCAGGTACTCATATTCTATACGCGGCCTGACCGGAGCCTATATGATAGGAGTTTATGCCGTTGACCACCTGGGAAACGAAACACTTGAAATTGTATGTGATGAGATCACCGTACATGATGCAGAGGCACGACTTGTTGATACGAGGATTGTATCGACAAATGTAATGTATAATGCAACAGTAATCCTTAATTTCAATGTACCTGTTTATGTGCTTCCCAAAGAATTGCATGCAACCGAGACAACAGAGGGTATGGAGCTTGGTGAAATAAATGAAGAGCTTGCCTTGAGCAAAGCCGATTTCTACACCAGTACACAGCCCTATCTTGTTTCTTCCCCCGGAACACATAAGATCTATGCAGCGGATGATTGCGGAAGGACATATACTTTTGAAATAACCGTGGACAGTGTCACATTTGGTGATGGAATTCCGGTTACCTGGGAACTTTTCAAAGACATAGAAGGTACTGAGCCCCTGGATGTGGTCCATGCTGTTTACGATTCATACTTGCATGTCAGTATTGATACCGATGTGTATAAAAATGCTGTTCTGATTCCTTTAATTCAGGAAGAATCAGGCACTGGAGGTATGGGGAGCGAAGAATGGTATATTGACGAGAATCCGGATTTTGATTATTTGGAAGGTGTCACGGTTACAGATGCTGTATATGGTCAGCCCGGCTTCAAAACTCTGGTATATCGTGGCAATTCAACAGATAGAGTGGTGAAGAATATATACTTCCTTGTAAGGGAATACGAGGTACCTCAGGAGGGTGATGATGATGTCCGGTGGAAGGATACCTATGAAAGGTTGTCCATCGTTTGCTTTGACAGTACACCGCCGCAATTAGACGTTACCTTAAGTACCTCTGCTTTTACAAATGAGAATGTCATGATTTCGCTAAATGCTTCAGACTCGGAATCAGGAATTGATTTCTTCGGTTATTATATAGGTGAGTATTTCGACTGGGAGGGTATGGATAGATATGAACTAAAACCAGTATTGACCCAGGTGGTAAAAGAACCTGGAAAAAGCAGTACTGCAGTCTTCACAACCCTACAGGTGGAAGAAAGTACACATATCATCGTCTACGTTGAAAATGGGGTTGGGATGTATACAGTTGCGAGTTTCCCTGTGAATAACATTCTGAAGGCGCCGATAACCTATGGAGAAGATTATACGGTTTCCTATTTTTATCAGGACTATACCGGCCAATGGAAGGAAATGACGGAGGATGTTTATTATAGAAATGCTAAGGCGGTCATTCATTTCACAACATCAGATCAATCTGAAAACGACAGAGGCTTGCATATAATCAATAACGCAGGATCCAATGAGCGAATCCTGACAGTAACTAATACGACCTTTGAATTTGAGCTTTCCGACAAATACGGAAACAAAGGGAAGCATACAGTCTCTGCAAACAGGTTTGAAATGGAAGGTCCCGAAATCTCTTACTATATTGAGAATACTTCAAAAACGAATCAGCCTGTCGGTATACAAATAACCGTAAGGGATGAAAAAAGCGGGGTAGCGCCTGAGTTGGTCAGCCTTGAATCGAACAGTGGTATAAGTATTTTTCTTACCCGTGAGTCAGGTCCGGACGGAAGTTTCATATATCATGCAGAAATACCCCACAGCGGTACTTATACAGTAACTGCATATGATGGTATCGGAAACATATCTGTGAAGTCCTTTGATATTTCCAATATCGATACGACCCCTCCTGCCATAACAGGGCTTTCATACAGTACCCAAGCCATGACAAACCAAAGTGTTACGGTGCAGATTACAGGCTTTACAAAACCCGGTGTAACCATAACCGGTACCGAGCCGGTTCCACCCCTGACAACCAGAGACTATCAGGTCTCGATCTTTTCAAGAATGATTAATTTTAGTAAAAACGGTACCATTACAGTATTCTTCATAGANGAATACGGTAATGAAGGAAGTGACATCATATCGGTCGGTAATNTTTATTCTGCTCCGCCAAGTCTTGTGGCAGTATCAAATATTACACAGGACAGGCTAAGAGNAGATGTTACTTTTGAGCAGGAAAAGAAAGAGGACGGAAGTCCTGTTGATCCGGTCAGAACACTGAAGGATATATATGTGAGCTACAGCGGAATTGTATACCTGGCAAATGAGGCATCCTTCACCTTTACCGATAACGGAAGCTATACCTTCAAGGTGTTTGATAATGCCGGAATGATTCAGTACATCACCCTNGATATTGAAGATATTGATAAAATCGCACCAAAAATCACCCAGGTAACATGGAGCTATCATTATTATCGAAATGAAAACAATGAATGGGTATTGAAGACCGAAACAGGTTCGGTTACACCCGGCGGTGAAGCCGGATATACCGTTGCAGACGATTTATATCCGGCAACAAATCAGGATGTAAAGGTGAAAGTTACAACCGACAAGGAAACCTCGTATATCGGAGGAGCGGATGATGAAGTACCAGCTCTGGACCATGAGATTGAATATAGGAATAACGGGCTTTTCAATTTCAATTTAGAGGCTGCAAACGGATTAAGCACTTCGTATGGCGTAGATATTGAGGTAATTGATAAAACGCCGCCGGTGATTGTGCTTGAAAATCCTGTTGAGCTAATGTTTGTTGAGAATGGAAGCTTATACAGCAAAGAGCTGCTGAATGACTATAAGGCTTATGATACCTTCAACGGAGTCACCAGAGATCTTAGTTCAAATGTAATTGTTGACTGGGGCGGGTTTGATCCGGACAATCTTTCAAATAATACCTTTGACAGGTCAAGACCCTATTATATTACCTATAAAGTATATGACAGGGTGGGCAATTATACGGAGCTCCGCAGGAAAATAACCCTTGTAGGATTTGATGATACCATTGCCCTGATAAACGGTATCATGCCGGATGCAACATCATCGGTTCTTTTGAAGGGCAACAGATTTGATATTTCCCTTTACAATTTCAGCGGTACGGCCTATGTTAAATATGAGTACGGCCAGTATACAATGGGACAAATGAAGTCAAAGGGCAAAATGATTGCTGAAGATAACGGATTATATTCTCTTGAAAACCTTTCAAGGGGCTGGTACACAGTTTACATCCAGACCGACAGACGTGATTATTTTGTTGTGTATGTCTATGTAAGCGGAAGTGCTGAGGGTAGTGTCAAAAATATTATGAAAACATCAAATTGAGATTACAAAAATGCAATAACATGGAAGCGTGAACCTTGACAGCAGAATAGAGTGGAGAAAACGGGTAACAACGTTTGGCTTTATGCGATGAAAACTACTAAAAAAGCAGTCGAGTTGACTTTTGCGCATGAGAAATAGGCCTTAACGGCTTAGTGAGTTATTTTACCATTTGTTCTTCATTAAGCAGCCTGATGCTCTAAAATATAATCTTGTGCCATGTCTAGCAACTCCAGCCACCTGGCTGGCATATTAGGAAGCTTAGTAACTCCCGGAATGTTAACAGGAACTCTGTAACCCAGTGCCTTATGTGGTCTTAAGAAATTATGCCAGGTTGTAAAGAGCGTTAAGTAGTTCTGGCAGTTTTCAAAGGCGCCAAAGCCATTAGTTGATTTGTAGTAACGCTTAAGGGTGCGATTGAGCCTTTCGATGACCTGTTTAAGTGGTCTGTATTCTGCAGAAACAGGGTCATCATTGGTCAGACCGATAACCTGAGTAACATCGAAATGAATGCCATGGCTTGCAAAGAAATGCTGAGCCAGCAGATAGACAGGATTACCATCGAAGACCATATTCAGATCCTCCGGAATCTCCTTGTACTTGGACAGAGTGTCGTCAATGGCTTTGATAGCGGCGATTGTATCCCTGTTGGGAGAAACATGATGAGAGGTGACAATCTTCTTGATAGCATCAAAGATAAAGAAGACGTAATGCCATTTGCCATTTACTTTGATGTATGTTTCATCCCCGCAGATAGAGCTGGTCAATGGATAGTCATAAGTATCCACAAAGGGCTTAAGAAGCATTGCAGCTGCGTTGCCGTAGTTGATTACTGTTTGGTGCGAGATATTCACTCCATGAATATCTCGCATGATTGATTGAACCAGCCTTGAGCTCATACCATAGTTCACATAGTAAGAGAGAATCAAACCCAAAGTATGTGGCGAAGAATGAATCTTGGAAAGATCCACATCCGGCATGACAGGCGATTCTTTTGATAGCGGTTTAAGCTTGATTGTAAATTCTCTGTATATGTAATGAAGCTTGAACGACTGTGGCTCTGCAGCATAGCGTTTGCGTTCCTCGGGAGTAAGGTTATTCAGGTTAGATAAATAGAAGGAGCATTCAGAGTTCTTGCATTTAAAGACATTGAAATCCTTACGCTGCTTGATTCTTTCCAAAACCCTGTTACAGTGAGGACATCGAAGAGCTACACTTTTAAGGTAGTCAGTGCTATGACCAAATGTGAAATCACACACTTTGCAAAGATACTGAGGATTTTTGGACTTGCCATTGTTTCTGTAGATATAGGAATGCGGGGCATCGCATTTAGGGCAGATGATATCTTCAGAAACCGGAAGAGAGTCTTTATGGCGTGAAACCGGCTTTAGTGGCTTTCCGTGCTCAGAAAGATATTCATTCAGGAGTTGGACAAAATCAAGCCTTTCAAAGGATTCAACAACAGGCATGGAATCCACCTGAAGCTTTCGGTATTCCTTGCGTATAGGTTCATCATAGAACTTCTTCAAAGAGTATTTGCCCAAGATAATCCACATCAGGTAATAAATAATTTTTAATTGTATTTGAATTGTTAAGCACAGTGATAGTATAATATTACTCAAGGTGATAATCTCCTTCCGGGTGGTATTG
>JGI24708J26588_10002849_pt1 | contig 12906 bp, 17 predicted proteins | sample BioPla1DNA2_FD_26588 | JGI IMG/M metagenome (IMG submission 26588) | reverse complement strand
GCTAGAAGAGGAGATACTGATGAGCCACATCATAGTGCATTTGCATGGAATTTGATGTGTGCAATCTGGACAGTAGAGAATATACCTGGAAGTAAATATAAGGAAGTCATTGAGTTGGAACCGGGCATCGCATATAATAAAGAAGAGCAGTAAAAAGAATGTAGAAAGAACAGTTTAATGGTTAGTACATACAAATAAGACATTAAAATAGTTGTTGGTGTAATGAGGTATTTGTGGTGGCTGAAAGTTTAGTGTTAAGTTGAAAAGTAAAGCGCTATTAGCTATCTTAATCGACTGTTCTACCGTGGTCTTAGACGGTGGTAGCGATAGTAAAAACTTACAATGCAGGATAGATTAAGGGGAATATCCTTGGCTAGTTATTCTGGGGTTTCTAGCTAAAAGCCCTAACTTATGAATGGTGGTTCGTGTTGCATAAGAAGTTAGCACCTTGAATGACTATTGTGGTCAATAATATGATTAGCATTAAGATAGCGAATAGTAGCGTTAAATTAAGTAAACCCAGTAGCTAATAAGTGAACGTGCTTAAATAATTGTAGTATGGTTCTACCTCAAATATCGAGTTACGGGAGAAGGTTACATAATATACTATAAAGGTATGCCTCGTTGACTACAGTAAGATTATATATTTAATGATATATAGTTTTGTAGAAAGCGAGGCGATTTTAATGCTTGAACAGTATGGTTATTANAATGAATATTANCCTAATCAAGCTATGGGGGTATACAACGCCTATAATCAGTTTGACTTAGACACTANCAAGTTAATGNGCTTAGGGTTTATACCTGCAGAGATTGAAACATTACAATATATAATTATGTGTGGCGGAAAAGTAACACCAATGGCTTTAAGCAGCTACGGGTTAGATTATGAAACTGCACAAAGAATTAAATATATGTACGATATAGCTATAGGTAAAGTAGGAATAGAGAGTACAGATGATTTATGTAAACACCTTAGAAAATTGTTTGGTAAACATNGAAGAATAGGTATACANGACTTAATACTATCTAAGGTAAGCACTGTACCTAGATTAGCTGTCATAGGAGGTATACCTAAAGGACCATATGAAATTTATAATAGCAAGAACTATCCTCTAATTGAGCGCATGTATGAGGTTGAGTCTATAAGTGGTTCTAGGATAACTATTAAGACTAAGAGAAAACCTGTCTTAAAATACGGGTCAGAAAAGAAAGTATACTATGTAAAGAACTTAGATACTGGAAATACAAATTACTTTCTTAAAGATGCTGACATAGCAAAGTCAGTCAAGAAAGACGATAGGTATAAAGTAGGAACTGCTTTAGAGATTAAAGAATTAAAACCTGATAAACAAGTGGTTATATCAGTAGATAAAGATTATGCTAGAGTAGTAAACAGATTTATAGTAGTAGGAAGTCTTAGGAGGCCAGAGTTCCATTCAGGAATGGTGGAAATCATAGCAATAGAAGGAACCAAGATTTACGTCTATGCGACATCCATAGGAAATAAAGAGAAGGTCGGATATAAAGGAGGAACCCAGCGTGTATATGATTATGGGTATATACCTGGTGAAATAGGACCGAAGCTTATGAAAGCAGCGTCTGAATTGTATAAAGCAGTCTGTGGTGTATTTGCAACTACCTTACCTGCTAATACAGACTTTAACATTTTAGATNNTGAACAACCTGAAGATGATGCTGNCGGATTAGAGGATGGTATTGAACTTTAAATTAANATAGGTAGAAGTTATTTATTATAATAATAGGCACATTGACTTACAGTGTGCCTATTCTCATGCTTTAATATAGTATAATGTAATAAATAATAAGAGGAGTGGGATATGTTGAGAGNAGAGGGAGAGTTTAAGTACATTGATTTTGATAAAAAATATCTTATTGACAAGATTTTGAACTGTGAGAAAATCATAGAAAACGGTGTATGTATAATGAGAATGCAGCCTTTACATAATGCTCATCTATATATAATTAAAACTATGCTAAAGATGTGTGTTAATGTAACAGTAGTATTAGGTAGTGAGAACAAGGTAGATATGTTAAGAAACCCCTTTGACATACAGTTAAGAAAGACAATGTTAATGGAGGCTCTTGAGGAAGATGAAAGAGACAGGGTTACTGTATTTAATCTACCTGATTGGAGTATGGAGAGTGACTTAGAAGAGGTTAAGACATGGGGAACATACTTATATATGAATATAGTAAGTCGTATAGGNACAAAGAAGTTCACCATATTTTATAATGATGATCCAGCGATAATAGAGAACTGGTTTGAACAGGACTACTTAGGGGAAGATAGAATAAGCTTCTTCTTTATGGACAGAGGAAATATGTTCAATGGGTTAAGTGCAACTAAGATTAGAGAAGCGTTTGAAGAAGATGACATCAGCTATATAGATGAGTATTGNCCACATTCAGTTGTTGATANGTATGTAATATTAAGGGATGCATGGTTAAATATTAAAAAGAACCCTAGGGATGACTTCAGTATGACTTAATAGTAATGGAGGTATTACGTGAGTAGATTAAACAGGCTAAGAAAAAAGAAGGATATGGCAAAAGAGGTTGAGCATATAAAACAACTAAGGGGAATAGTAAGCTCAAGACAAAGAATGTATGCTATAATGATACTTATATTAATCATTGAGGTTATAGTATTACAGGAAAATATAAACATCTGGGTTAGATTAATGTTACAGCTAGGGATAGTTACATACATCCTAATAAAGTTTATAAGGTCAAGAAGGAGGTAGGAGGTGCTTTATGGCTACTTATGTAATGGCAGATATACATGGGGATTTAGAACGATATACAAAAATGTTAGATAAAATAGACTTCAATGACAATGATACTTTAATTATTGCTGGGGATGTTATAGATAGGGGAGCGAATGGTTTAGAGATTATACAAGATATAATGACTAGAGAAAACGTAGAGTTTCTTATGGGAAATCATGAGCTAATAATGTTAGATGCCCTTGAAATATCTGAAAACATACCTGAAGGGTACAATTGGATGGGTGCTTGGTATCATAATGGCGGTAGGGAAACTGCCTATAGGTTCTCATCTATGTCTAAGGCAGAACAAAGTAAAGTCATAGAATACTTAAAAAGAGCAGAGTATGGAAAGTACATAACAGTTGGAGATAAGAAGTTTTACATTGTACATGGCGGGCCGGTAGGTTCTGATAATAGAAATGAATTTAAAGACTTTGAGCATAACGTGACTTGGAACAGACCAGTTGAATGGAGTTACATACCAATGAAACACGTTGACCATGTAATATTTGGACATACACCTACAGCATATTATCAAGGATGCGAAGGTGAACACTATACTATCTATAAATCTAAGAGACAACCTCAATTAATAGGGATTGACTGTGGTTGTAAGCCAGGTAACATTAAAGGCAGGCTTGCATGCTTAAGATTGGATGATATGGCAGAATTCTATGTATAAAATAAGGGGGTAAGCTATGGGAGTTAAGTTAAAAAGCGCAGTTTATGAGGTAGCAGAGGTAAAGTCAAAAACATCAGCAAAGATGTTCAAGAGCCTACAAGTAGGGGATACAGTACAATTTGAGGTAGAAATTAAAAAGGCTGGTAGAAACGGTGGAACTTATGCAACTTATATCAAAGCAACAAATACAAGTACCAAGGAGACTACTTGGAAGTCATTCAATCAGTTGCCCGATATACTTACAAAGTTTGTATTACATGAAGTATAGTAGATGTAGTTAGGAGGATAAATAATGGTAAACGTTGAAATAGAAAGAAAGTGGCTTTTAGAAGGGGATGTACCCGAAGGGTTAAAAGTGATAGGGAAGTGTAATATGTATCAAGGATACATATCAACAAAACCAGAGGTACGATTAAGAGTTGAAAAGCACGATGAAAATAACTGTAAGTTTGAGCTGACAATCAAAGGTGAGGGAGGTATAATACGTGATGAAGTAAAGTATAACATCACAAAATCAGAGTATAACAGATTAATAAGTATTGGTGGGTTAAGAGAATGCCAGCTAATACATAAACAATATACAAGATATGAGTATGGGAAACACTCCCTAGAAGTAAGCTATGTAGACAAAGGACTAATTTCTGAGTTTGCATATATAGAAATAGAGTTTAGTAGTGAGGAAGAGGCTAAAGCGTTTAAAGCTCCGGAGTGGTTCGGGAAGGAAATAACTCATGACAATAGATATAAAATGAAAAACTACTGGGAAACAACAAGATTAGCAGGTGATCAACAGTAGTGTGGGAATGAGCCGTGAATGGTAGATAAGCTAGCTGTGTTATGAATAATATAAGGGGGAGATGAGTTGGGAAGTTACGTTGCAAATATTAAGGATATACAGGAAGGAAAATTACTTAAGTCAAAGTATAATATATTATACAGGATAGTTAGTGTTAAAAGCTACGAAAATTCATGGGAAAGGTACGAAGCTGGGGGAATAGGGTTGCAAGCTGAAGGCAAATGGAGGCTTAAGGTACAGGTGATAAAGGGGGTAAATTTTGAAGATGGTGATGAAAATAAAGAATACTCCTGCGACACAACATTCACTATGAGAGCAACTCCAAATGAGATACTAGCTATGATGAATAATTTTACAGACGCTGAAATTAACAAGTTGTCTATGTTGGGATTAGTTTAAGGAGGAGTAGCAGGCTAATCACAGAAAATATTAAGATTATACCATAAAGGGGAGTCTAACATAGTAGAAACATGTAAGAAAGGAATTAAAAGATGCCGTAGAGGTACTAGCTGGGGTAATAATTTGTCCTATGGTAGTGATGGAATTAGCTGTATAGACAACGAGAGAGGTCTTAGTTGTATAGATTGTAGCCTAGAGTGGTTAAGGGCAGAGGGGTGGATGAGGATGAGTGATTTAATAAGCAGAAAGGCAGTTTTAAAATTAATAGAGGATATAAAGGTTGATAAAGACATACCAAAGAATTACGGAACATTACTAGATATTATGAGCGTTATTCGCAATATGCCAACCGCCTATGATGTGGATAAGGTTATGGAACAGGTAAAAGAATGCGAAAGATACGTTTATGATGCGGTTAGTGATGAGGATAGCTATGTAATAGATACGGAAAAAGCCATTGAAATCGTGAAAGGAGCTGTCAAGGATGAATAAGCAAGAAACAATACACACCCTAGAGCGTGCAAAACTATATATTTTTGGAAACCGCAACAGCCGGGATTATAGTTTAGAAGCATTAGGTAGGTTATCAAATGCAGTGAGTGATGCAATATCCGCACTAGAAAAAACATCAGATAAAAACTGCTCGAAGTGTATCGACAAAGGCAAGTGCGCAATACATGACAACTTTAATATTGATTATTGTTCAGATTGGAGGTGTGAGGATGAATAAAGATATTATAGAACGACTTAGTGCAGATGAGGATAGGTGCAAATACTGCAATTCATCAACTGTAAGTGGCGGAGATATTTATTGTAGTGCAGGCCATTCACGCGACATGGATTGCGATGGAAAAGATTTTAAACTTGATTATAAGATTGAGGAAGCAGTATCAGCAATAGAAAATTACTTTGATGAGGAGTACAGCTAATCAACTAAGTAAAACTAAAATAATTAAGGTTTAGCACAATAAGTGCGGAAAGGATTTTATATGGATAACGAAAATAAGAAAATCAATAAAGTAACAGTTAGATGGTGGGATGGGTATTTAGAGGATTTTGATGCTACCGAGGTAAGAGCAGGAGCATATCTTCTCTGGATGAGGTTATCAAATGGAACAGAAAGAAGTATTCCACTACTGCAAGTTAGATGGTATAGTCGGTCAATTGAAAGTCATCAGTCAACGAACTAAAATAAATGTCATTATCATTTAACTTAGAAAGTAAACATTATGAATATTGACAAACCAATAAAACTTGTAATAGATACAGAGTTTAGCATGTTTATATGAGCCTTACTTCAATACAATAACAAGAGAATGGCACGGTCAAAAAACGTTTACTGCCTATGGTGGAATTGTAAAATATTATAAACATGCAAGAGCAGATTTACACCTAGCATTTTATGTTAATGCAGGTGAGTGGTTAAATCCAGACATCAAGTTAGGTAGATAAACTAAAATTTATCAAAACTACCTTGTACGCAAGGTAATGGAGTATAAAACATACCAAGGCATATTAACAATTATAATAACTATAATATAATAAGGGAGACTAAAAATGATACAGATAATACATGGGAACTTACTAGAAACCAATGCACAAATAATAGCACATCAGACAAATTGCAGAGGTGTAGCAAGGAGTGGTGTGGCAAAACAAATAATGAAAAAATATCCAATGAATGAGGCAATGTACACCATGATATGCAAGAGGGAGAATCCTAGAGATTTACTTGGAACAGCTTATTGTGTAAGCAATAACGAAGGGCCAATTGTAGCAAACCTTTTCGGACAGGATAACTACGGTAGGACAGAGCAGCATACAGACTATCGGGCATTAAATGATGCTATGGCTCAACTTAGGAAATTCATGGATCTTAAAGGTTTAACGTCAGTAGCATTTCCTTATGGTATAGGTTGTGGGCTAGGTGGTGGAGACTGGAACGTAGTAAGTTTAATTATAGACAAGCACTTCAAGGATGATGATATTGAGTGTTACATATATAAGCTTAATTAAATAGTATTATTAATTACAGCGGATAGAGAGGGTGATAACATGGTAAGGGTAAGCAAAGAAGAGTATTATCTAGACATAGCAGAGCATGTACTAGAGCGAAGCACCTGTCTTAGGAGACGTTATGGAGCAGTCATAGTAAATAATGATGAAATAGTATCTACTGGGTATAATGGAAGTGCTCGTGGTGACATAAATTGTTGTGACAGGGGAGTATGTCGTAGAGAAGAGCTTGGAGTACCTAAAGGAGAAAGGTATGAGCTATGTAGAGCTGTACATGCAGAGCAAAATGCAATTATTAGTGCAGCTAGGAGGGATATGATAAACAGTACTATATACATCGTAGGAAAAGAGCTAGATGGGCAATATGCAAATCCGAAACCGTGTTTATTATGCTCAAGGATGCTCAAGAATGCAGGAGTAACTACTGTTTTAGGTAGGGGAACAGCTGGGGATATAATAGAACTAGCTGTAGCAGAATTATAATTAAGCTTAAAAATTGGGTAGATTCAAATATAAATAATGTATCTACCCAATTTTTAAGCAATCACATAGTGTAAGTATAAATAATTAAGTGGGGTGAAACTATGGGTGTGATAAGTGAACTTGGTGAGTTAAGTTCAGTTACAGAGGATTTAGTAGTGTTTTCATTTATACTGGTGGCATTGGTTGTAGTCTTCTTATTCGTTGAGGGGTTTAACAAGGTAGCTAATGTGGTGAGAGTAAAACTCAAGAGGATTAAAACCATTGCTTTAGTATTAGAGGATGAGAACAGTTACAGATTAATAATACACAAGTATAATAAAGTTGTAACAATACCAAAAAACACTAATGAATTATTAATTGATAGAAGCATAGTAAATATAAAATCAGATACGAATTGGCAAAAGATTAAAGTAGGTGAAGAAGCAGGTGTTGAAACAAAGGAGACAAGGATAACAGGAGATGTTATAAAGGAGTTAGGTAGGGGATCCTATGTAATACAAGACATAGAAGGTAATAGGATAAGTATACATAATATGGCCAAGGAAATCATAGTAGGCGACAAGGTAGAGGTTCATATGATGCAGATAGAGGGTATAGATAACCCCTTATTATTAGAATATAGAATTTGGAAATAATATAGAATGGAGGATTAGTTTATGTATTACATTGATTCATTATTTGAGGAGCCAGATATAGACTACATGGTCGCAAGGGTAAAGGAAAATCTACGTACAGGTATAGCAGTTCATGATAATACAGAGCTGTATAACAAACTACTTAATGCACAACAAGCAGCTGCTGCTAACATGAGAAATATTTATGGTATAGCGAATCCAAATAGCGTTCCTCAGTTACAGACATACTTAGAGAATAATATGGATGGACATATTGAGGAAATATGCTATGTAAATGGAAAATTAACTACGAATAAAGATGCTATGCAACAGTTAGCACACAAAGGATACCAGTTTGCTCTTGATTTACTCACCTATAGAAGAGCAAAGAAATATGCAGAGAACATCAAGTCTATAATGGACGCTACAGAGGGTGGGGTAGTAAGGCCAATCATGAGCCTAGGTAAGACTAATAGAGTAAATTATAGAGAGCCTGCACTAATGAACATTCCTAAAAAATTAATATGGAATGTTATAGCTCCTAGAAAAGAGGGAAACATCTTAATATCCGTAGATATTAAGAACCAAGAGCCTTGGATCTTGATTAACATGTTAAATATAGAGATGTTAAGAGACAGGCTATCTGCAGATGACAAAGATGGTTTATACAACCTAATTTTTGAAGAGTTGTATGGAAAAACACCATCTGCGATAGAGAGGCAGGAGTTAAAAACAGCTTGGAACGCACTAACCTATGGAGCAACTAAGTTTGGCATGATGTCAATGTGTAAGAACTTTGATGGTGAGAGANTATACANGTTCTTCAGCTCTATACCAGAACTTAAAGATTATAGAGGAAAATGCTTTGCACAGGCTAGAAGAAANCAGCAGAAGGTAGAAACTTACTTCGGTACAGAATTATACGCAGACACCCTAGGAAACAATCTATCGAGGGTACTAATGGATCTACCAATTCAAGGAACTGGGTCAGACATTCTAGCACTTCTGATTAAACATGCTGATGAAGAGTTTGAGGACAGGGGAATAGATGANTATATAGCTTTCTATTTCTCAAGACACGATGAGCTTATATTTGAAGCCAGCAGAGAATGGGTAGAGGAAATAGGTTTAGATNCTGTGTTTACAGAGTTAAGAGATATAATGGAACATCAGGTTGATGATTGGGAACCATTTAGAGTAGAGATAGGCGTTGTAGAGCCTTGTGATATCATTGAGTATGGTGAGGATGATGAAGAGTAGTTAACAGTTGGCACTGACACATTTTATAATCTGTCAGTGCCTTTTATTGCATCCACAACAACATTATATAGATAAATCAATGTTAATTTTAAAATGTTTAGTTATTAAATTAGGAGGTAAAAGCGTGAGGAATATAAAATTGAAAAGTAAGATATTTGTATTGGCATTATTGATGATGACTTCATTAATGATAGTACCATCTAAAGCATCGGCATATCAAGATTATACTACTCCTATTCCATTGGTAACAGTAAAAGACATAGGAAATGTGCCTTATCCATCTACAACCAATCTTTACTTCTTCTGGGAAAATTATAGGAACTTCTCTAAATTTTCAATAGAAGATCCTGGTGAGGTTAAAGCTTATTTTAGGTGGGGAGCTGCTGTGAAAGGTAAAGGTACAGTATGGTTCTCTAGAGATTCGTATGGGTATGATGTTGTTGGCGATGTTATAACTTTAAGTAGAAATGTAAACTCCATAACATCTTATCTAGATGCAGGAACATATTACATAAACTGTGTATGGGATAAAGAGGCTTATGAAGTAGGGGCAGCGCTCCTATATGAAAACGCTAAGACGGAAGAACAAGTACCTGTATCAAGTTTTGAAAAGAGTAATGTTATAGGAATGGATAGATTAACAAGAGGTTTCTTAACACATACTTCTCCATATGACTACTATGTGTTTAGCTTGGAGGAAAAAGCACTTTTAAATGTTGAGTTCTCCTTTGACAAGGAAAGTATGACAACTAGTTCAGCAGAGGGAATATGTACAATTTACAATGATTCACATATTGAGGTTACAGATGGCAAGTATCAGAGGAGGTCACAGGGTGTAGAGTCCTTAGATGTATTATTAGAGCCTGGAACATACTATATAAGACTAACTGGTACTTACGGTGTTACAACATTACAGCTTAAACCAATGTACTATAGAACAAGTTTAATACCTGATGTAACTAAGGGTTGGACAAAAGGTCCTATGAATGTCACTATAGATACAACTATAGATTATAAGGAGCTAATTGTAGTAGCTAAAAAGGTACATGAGGATGATATAAAAGACAGAGACTTGTGGGCAAAGAACACCAGAACTAATGAATTATACATACCATCAGAGGGAAACAAGTTCGAGGTCTTAAAGAATGGTTATTACACTGTTAGAATAGAGGATAAGCTTGGAAATTTAACACTGGAGACAATTAGAGTAACTACTATGGATACAACACTACCTAAAGTAACAGGTGTAAAAAACAACAAGTCTTATAAGAAAGCTGTAACAATTAAGTGGTCAGACTCTCAAAGTGGTATAAATACAAAGAAGGTTACCTTAAATAAAAAGAAGGTCAAAAGTGGTATAAAGGTAACAGAGCCTGGTAAATACACATTAAAGGTTTACGACAAGGTAGGAAATGTAAGAACAGTAGTATTTTATATAGACTTCACAAAACCTACTATTAAAGGCGCATCTAATAATAGGACATACACTGGTAATGTAACACTTAATTTTTCAGATAACCTCTCTGGAATTAAAAAGATAACCGTCAATGGAAATGAGATAAAAGCAAATACTAAAACCTATACGTGCAGGGGTAAAGGAAGTTATACTGTAAAGGTTTGGGATAATGCTGGAAATACTAGAACTACAAAGTTCACAATCAAGTAAACATGGGGAATTAACTTGTTAGGCAGGGACTACAACTAAGTGTAGTCCCTTTTTTTATACTAGTATGAAAAACTGCTATCCGATATAAGGTAATCAACATAGTTAAGTATTAGAATATTAATTTGAGTGTTATTACTAATTGAAGTAGGATTTTGGTAGCACTGAAAACTTGGTAACTAACTTTAGGGATTTTTCTAAGTAGACTAGTGATAAAAATGTAGTAAGCTCCTGAGCTTTCCAATAGTAGCAAAAAATAATAGTTGGGTTGTGGATAAAGTTGTGGATAATGTGGATAAGTGTATGAAAATAAGGCATATAGCTAAGCGTAACAGTAGTTAAGGGTAGAAAATGTAAATAACTTGATAGGGGGTATTGCAGGTGAGAGGATTTAGATTAAAGATGTTATTATACATAGCAATCATAGGTTTATTTATAGTTACGTATTTGATAAGTCCAGATTCAACAAAGATAGACTCAGAAGCTACAAATATACTAGTTAGAGCTGTAGAGGATGCTAGGGAGAGCAGATATATAAAAGTTNNGGCTGCAGATAAAATAGGACATACTGATGTGAAACAAGAGCAGGTAGAGTGTNTTTCAGAGGAAGATACAGAAGATACAGAAGATACAGAAGATACAGAAGATACAGAAGATACAGAGAAGTTTATACCTGAAACACTTAAGAAAATGATGGAGTATGATTATGTAGGGGAGAGTATCACAGGATTAAGTACTGAATTACAATCATTAAAAGATTTACAAAAGGGAGTAGACAAATACGGCAAGTTGTGTTTTGAGGGTATGCCCCTTGAAGAGTATAAGAGTACAATGGAGTATATTTGGGAGGATTGTACGGATTATAATAATGCGCCAATAGAGATTAATGTTGACATAAAAGATACAATTAATCATGGAATATATGTACATATATTAAAGAGATTGTCAAGGTATGATGGCGTTTACTTATATAAAATAGGTGAAGCCACCAGTGGAAATTTAAACATCTATGCAATAGAAATAGATATAAATTCTGATTATACTAAAAAGACTATTATGCTTACAGGACAAACACATGCAAGGGAGTTTGCGGGAGGAACATACTGTATAAAGATGTTAGTAGACTTAGTACAGAAAGCTCAAACAGATGAAGAAGTACTGGATATGCTCAAGAAATACAAGTTTGTAGCTGTTCCAATTATAAATGTAGACATGAGGAATGCTATAATAGCAGACCAAGATAAATGGACTACTAAGAGTGNTGAGCTCTGGAAAGCCTATGAAAATGGNACTGACGGAAACAGAAACTATCCCGGCTTAGCTTGGGGGCAATTGAGTCATGGTTGTAAACTCAAGTGGAACANAAAGTCTAAGCCTACATTTGCAGGTTATATGGGTGATTATGCAGGTAGTAATAGTGAGACTAAAGCATTAATGAAATGGATATATCATTATGTAGTTATAGACAAAGCAGAATGTTTAATAGATTTACACCAGCAAGGCAGAGTAGTTTACGCAGGTAAGGGGTGGTCTACTAAAGAGCAAGAGAAGAATGCAACTAGACTTAGAAACGATATACTTCAATTATTAAATAAAGGAAACAATTATTGTTATAGGAGAATAGATGGTGCGCCTAAATACGGCTTAGATGGTGCAGGATCTACACTAACAGATTATGCTTGTGCATTAGCATTTGGTGCAAAGTTCTCACCTGCTTATGGGTATCATGTGATGACAGATGGTAAGAAGGAATACAACTTGATAGAGTTTCAAGACATAGATAAATTAAAATTTAAACCAGTTGTACCTAATAATGGCTTTGTTACACTTACACTTGAAATAGGGTATGGTAAAGACTATTTAGGTAATAGTGCAAGTACAAGAAAAAAATTATCAAAAGAATATGAGGATTATAACTTTGATATATTATTAGAGGCACTGCCAAGTATGCTAGACAGATAAAAATATAAGTATTTCTTTTATAATAAATACTACTAGAAAGTAAGATAGTTGAACTATTACATAGGCATCTATATAGTAAAGGGTATAAATAAAGAATAAGTGAGGTTTCGATATGAAAAAAGAGCAAGACATCTTAAAGACTTTATTTGTAATACTGGCAGAGCTACAGAGTGGAACTGCTACGGGTAACTTAGAGAAATACTTAAGGATCAAACTTGGGATTTACTATGATATATTAG
>JGI24708J26588_10002845_pt1 | contig 12929 bp, 15 predicted proteins | sample BioPla1DNA2_FD_26588 | JGI IMG/M metagenome (IMG submission 26588) | reverse complement strand
TCGCGGGTCAAACTAATCCTGCTCGTCTCAGGATGACAAAAATGTGGGGCCTTCATAGCAATGACAAAAAGCGGGAAAAGTGCTTTTTCACACAGTCTGATAGGACCTCTGGTCAAAAAAGACTGACCATAGGCTCTGTCCCCATGGTTTTCAGGGGCGGCCTTTGATCGCCCGCATTACAATTCATACTTCCTCGAATAATTAAAATGAGGTATAATGTATACTAAACAATAGTTGAACAATGATTGAACAATGATTGAACGATGGTTGAACAATAGTTAAACAATGGCCAAACAATGGTTGAACAATCGTTTTTGGGAAGAATAAAATATATTTAAAATAAAAAATGGCAAACAAAATGCTTTAAGCTGCCATAAAAACAATCGTTAAACAATGGTTAAACTATCGTTAAACTATTGTTAAACTATTGTTAAACTATTGTTAAACTATTGTTAAACTATTGTTAAACCATTGTTCCCGGGGAAGGTTGAAAATATGTTTAAAATAATGACTAAAGCAGATAAAATATTGATTTTCTTTATTTTAATAAGCAGTATTGCCGGTATTTTTGCAATACCCAAATTGTTAACAAGTGTGAATTCGGCAAAGCAGGTAGTTATAAATGTCGCCGGAGAAGAAATTGCCCGTTTTGCATTGATAAATACCCCTGAATCTGAATTCAAAGAAATCCCGTTTAAGGTTAATGAAAAGGAATATATGGCCCGATTTGAAATGAAAAATGGAAAGGTGATGCTCCATAGGTTGCCGGAAGATATAGTGCCCCTGAGCATTCACAGGGATATGGGATGGATAAGCGAGTCTTACCAAATGATAGTTGCCCTTCCCGTAAAGATGTATGTTGCTGTTGAAAGTGATACGTCTCCGGAGGATGGAGCATCTGATATTGATATTATAGTATATTAAGTAAAGGGCGAACACGCGGGTTCGCCCCTACTACAAAACTAACAAATCAGGAAAGGTAGGGGCAGACCTGTGTGTCTGCCCTCAGAATAATAAATAAAAATACAAAAAGGGCGAACGCACGGGTTCGCCCCTACAACAGTTTCGCAAATCCGTCCCTACGGTTTTATAATCGATTTGCCACCCTTAATCTGATAATGGCCCTTTGCAGAGCGGCCTCTGCCCTCATTATATCAACATGACTTTTTCGGGACCTGAGCAATTCTTCCGCTCTCTTTTTAGCGGCCTCTGCCCTTTCAACATCTATTTCCTCCGGCCATTCGGCTGAATCTGTAATAACCCTGGTATATCCGCGCTTTACTTGAATAAAACCCTCAGAAATAGCAGCTTCTTTAGACTGGCCGCCTTTTTTTATTTTAACCCTCCCGATAACTAACGGAGCCACAAGAGGGATATGCCTAGCTAAAACTCCCAGCCCGCCATCTTGGGTACTGACCGCTACCATTTCAACTTCATCATCATAAAATATTCGATCCGGTGCAATAATTTGAAGACGAAATGTAGATGCCATATGATCACCTACTCTCCTTTAGCTTTTTCTACTACTTCATCAATCGTACCTGCAAATAAAAATGCAGCCTCGGGAAGATCATCATGTTTACCTTCTAATATTTCTTTAAAGCCCCTTATGGTTTCCTTAAGTGGCACATACTTGCCTGCCGAACCTGTAAACTGTTCCGCAACAAAAAATGGTTGTGACAAGAAACGTTCTATTTTTCTTGCTCTGGCAACTATTATTTTATCTTCTTCAGATAACTCGTCCATACCAAGTATAGCAATAATATCTTGTAAATCTTGATATCTTTGAAGTACCTGCTGTACCCCTCTGGTCACATCATAATGCTCCTGCCCTATAATGGCCGGGTCTACCGCTCTGGAGTTTGAATCCAACGGGTCCACCGCAGGATAAATTCCAAGTTCAACTATTCGACGTGACAAAACTACGTTTGCGTCTAAGTGAGCGAATGTAGTTGCAGGTGCCGGGTCTGTTAAGTCGTCCGCCGGTACATATATGGCTTGTATAGAAGTAATAGAACCTTTTTTCGTTGAGGTAATACGCTCCTGTAAAAGTCCCATCTCCGTAGCCAGTGTCGGTTGATACCCAACCGCACTCGGCATACGGCCTAATAAAGCAGAAACCTCACTGCCGGCTTGTGTAAATCTGAATATATTATCAATAAACAGAAGTACGTCTTGTCCTTCCACATCCCTAAAGTGTTCCGCCATGCAAAGACCCGTCAAACCAACACGTAACCTCGCACCGGGCGGCTCATTCATCTGTCCATAAACCAAGGATGTATTACCTATAACCCCTGATTCGAGCATTTCATAATAAAGGTCATTGCCCTCTCTCGTCCTTTCCCCTACCCCGGAAAACACTGAGAGACCTCCATGTTCCTTGGCAACATTGTTGATAAGTTCCATAATGATAACCGTTTTGCCGACCCCGGCACCACCGAACATTCCTACCTTTCCACCTTTTAGATATGGAGATATAAGGTCTATTGCCTTAATACCCGTTTCCAGAATATCCGTAGGAATGGCCTGTTCCTCAAAGCTCGGTGCTTCCTTATGGATCGAAGAATAAAATTCAGTTTCAATAGGCCCTTTCTCATCTATCGGTTCACCCACTACATTTAAAATCCTACCCAGAGTGGAACGCCCCACCGGAACAATTATCGGGTTCCCGGTATCTTTTGCTTCCATACCGCGAACCAGACCATCCGTTGGTCCCATGGAAACACAACGAACTATGTCGTCCCCGATATGCTGTGCAACTTCAACTATAATTTTACCGCCATCCGGATCAGCAATTTCTATAGCATTCAACAGTTCCGGTAGGTTATCCCTGTCAAAACGTATATCCACAACCGGTCCAATTATTTGGACCAATTTACCTACACTCTCTTCAACCATGGCCTTACCTCCTCCTTTTAGCTTAATGCTTCGGCTCCACTAACAATTTCTGAAATCTCTTGAGTGATGGAGGCCTGTCTTGCACGATGATACTTCAATTGTAAATCATCTATTATCTCCCCTGCGTTATCCGTAGCATTTTTCATGGCCACCCTTCTGGCACTTTGTTCACTTGTAGAAGATTCTACTAAAGCCCCATAAATCATACTTTCTATATATTTGGGTATCAAATAATTTAAAACTTCCTCTACGGAGGGTTCATACAACATAAACTTAACAGTTTGCGGCTTATCCTCCACAGATTCCTTTATTTTTGGTTCTAACGGTAAAAGCTTGGTCAGTTTTGGATTATAACTAACAGCACTTAAAAATTCTGTATAAACCAGATATACTTCATCTACGGAACCCTGAATATACATCTCAATACATAACTTTGCAATACTTTTTGCGCTGGCATAAGTGGGATCTTCAGAAATCTGTGTAAACTCGCCATCTATTTCATAATCCCTTTTCCTGAAGTAGTCCCTGGCCTTTTGCCCAATAGTTATTACAGACACTTCCCCCGCCTGTTTATCCATATGACTTTGAGCCATTCTGATAATATTAACGTTATAGCTTCCGGCCAAGCCTCTGTCTGCGGAAACTATAATATAACAAGCCTTTTTTACTTCCCTTGCTTCCATAAGTTCATGTCCGACTTTTCTTTTTTTCTTCCTGGATTCATCTTCTTTAATATAGATAATTATGTCATTTATAACATCCTCTATAGATTGGAAGTGAGGTCTTGTTTTACCCAAAAGTTCCCTCGCTTTTCGCATTTTTACAGAGGCAACCAGCTCCATGGCCCTTGTAATCTGTCTTATGTCGCTGATACCCCTGATATGCCTTTTTATATTTCGCAGTCCTAATACAGCCAAACCTTTTCACCTCCTGAAGTTAACACCTATTCTGTTATTTGAATAACTTCGGTCTGTGTTTCGTTTTTCCCGTCTTCTTGGAATTGTTTTTTAAATTCTTCAATGGCCTCTTTTAATTTAGATTCCATTTCTTTTTTAATTTCCCCGGTGTCGGCAATAGCATTTACTATTTCAGGATATTGTTCATCCATAAATTTTAAAAGTCCGGCTTCAAAATTTTTGATTGACTCTGTTTTTATGCCTGTTAGATGCTTATTAATTACAGCATAAATTATAATTACTTGTTTTTCAACGGGCATCGGTGCATGCTGCCCCTGTTTTAATATTTCAACAATTCTTTCTCCTTGTGCTAAACGTTCCTGGGTTTCCTTGTCCAATTCTGAACCGAATTGCGCAAAGGCCTCTAATTCTCTGTATTGAGCAAGTTCAATTCTTAATTTGCCCGCCACCTGTTTCATTGCCCTAACTTGAGCATCGCCGCCTACCCTCGATACCGAGATGCCGGGGTTTACAGCAGGCCTGACTCCGGAATAGAAAAGTTCGGACTCCAGGAAAATTTGTCCATCCGTAATAGAGATAACATTTGTCGGAATATAAGTTGTAATATCGCCCGCCTGGGTTTCAATAATCGGCAAAGCCGTTAACGAGCCCCCGCCCCTTTCTTTACTCAGCTTTGCAGACCTCTCCAACAATCTGCTGTGTAAATAGAATACATCTCCCGGATAGGCTTCACGTCCCGGCGGCCTTCTGAGCAGTAAAGACATGGCGCGATAAGCAACCGCATGTTTGGAAAGGTCATCATATATAATCAAAACATGCTGCCCGTTTTCCATAAATTCTTCACCCATTGCACATCCGGCATATGGTGCTAAATATTGAAGCGGTGCAGGATCACTTGCAGTAGCGGACACTATAATTGTATAATCTAAGACACCTTGTTTTTCCAAAATGTCTTGTATCTGAACTACCGTCGATTTTTTTTGTCCTATAGCAACATATATGCAGATTACATCCGTATCTTTTTGATTGATTATTGTATCCACGGCAAGTGTTGTCTTACCTGTTTGTCTATCCCCGATAATAAGCTCCCTTTGACCTCTGCCAATCGGAGTCATAGAGTCTATAGCTTTTATTCCTGTTTGTAACGGTTGATAAACAGGTTCCCTTGCAATAATTCCGGGAGCAATTCTCTCCACTTCACGGAATCTGACGCTATTGATAGGACCTTTGCCGTCTATAGGTTGCCCTAAGGAGTCAACAACGCGACCCAACAAGGCGTCCCCCACGGGTACCTCCACAATTCTCTTGGTACGTCTGACCATGTCCCCTTCGCGAATAGCCTCGTCGGATCCCAAAAGAACGCAACCGATATTGTCTTCCTCAAGGTTCAAGGCCATTCCATATACTTCACCCGGAAACTCCAGAAGTTCCCCGGCCATACAATTTTCAAGTCCATGAATCCTGGCAATGCCGTCCCCAACTTGTATAATAGTACCAACTTCTTTAATTTCTAATTTATCTTCATATTTCTTGATTTGGTCCTTGATAATTGAACTGATTTCTTCGGGTCTGAGATTAAGATCCATTCATACCACCCCTGTTCCTATACTAATATTTGACTTGTAATATTTGTTTTTGTATTCGTTCAAGCCGGCTTTTTATCGTTCCGTCCATTACCTTGTCTCCTGCTTTTACAAATACTCCTCCAACAACTCCGGTGTCAATTTTGTTTTTTAATTGTACATCTTTCCCCAAAGATTTCGAAAGAGTTTCCTGTAATTTAATTAACATTTCATTGCTCAGAGGTACAGCGGTGACAGCCACAGCCTCCATTATATTTTTAGCATCATTTACCAGTGCTATATATTCTTCAATAATTGGTTCAATATGTTCTTCTCTTTTCTTATCTATAACAATATATAAAAAATTTAAAACCTCTTGGCTCACGTTTCCCTTAAAAATAGAATTGAGTATTTCTTTCTTTTCATTTGTAATAACTAAAGGGTTCTTTAAAATCCGATACAGTTCAGGCTCGTCTTCTAAATATTTGAGTATAAATAAAAGCTCGTCACCTACGGTATCATATTTTCCGGCATCAAAAGCAGCCCCGAAAAGAGCTTTTGCATATTTTTTAGCTACTAATTTTGCCATTTTGTTTCTCCTGCCTCATCAATAAATTGCTGTATTAATTTCTGATGCATAGACTCGTCTAAATTTTCTATAACCTTTGATGCTACGGCAATAGCTAATGAAGAAATTTCGCCCTTTAGTTCATCCATCATTTTTTGTTTTTCTATTTCAATCTGTGACTTTGTTCTCTCTAAAACATCCCTCGCATCTTCCTCCGCTGCCGCAACTATTTCGTTACCTCTAACTTCGGCTTTTTTTGTAGCTTCCCCTATAATTGCATCTCTTTCACTTCTAATGTCTCTTAGTTGTTCTTCATACTTAGCCTTTAACTCACTCATTTCCTTCGCATTGGATTCGGCTTCGTCAATAGACGATTGTATGCGTTTTGTTCTCTCTTCCATAAGTTTTGTAACGGGTTTGAAAAGAATATAAGTTAAAGCCCCAAACAATACAAGGGCATTAATAATTTGAATAACAAGAGTAGCGTTAAACTCCATCAGTCCCTGTTGCATATTCAGGCCCCCTTCCAAATAGTAATATGGGAGACATTTTCATCTCCCATATGTCTATCTATTATTTTACTAAAAATCCTATCAATGGATTTGCAAATAGTAATGATAGTGCAATAACGAAAGAATAAATACCTGTTGTCTCTGTAACCGCCTGACCTACTAACATAGTTCTTGTTATTTCTCCGGCTGCTTCCGGTTGCCTGCCAATTGCCTCTACAGCCTTATACGCTGTTATTCCCTCAAATATAGCATTAGCCATGGCCGAAAACATTACAATCGCTGCTCCCATTGCTGATACCGACGTTAATATTGTTTTTGCTGTTAACTCATCCATTATAATATTCCTCCTTTACATTTATAAAGCCTTTTATATTTTATATAATAAGATAGAACGTGGAGCCACTGCTAAAAACCTGTAAAACCCTAATGCTTTTACTACATTGCATTAGTTATAAATATCATTGTAAGCATAACAAATATAAAAGATTGTAAACAACCTGAAAATAAATCAAAGTATACATGCGCAAAAACGGGAATAACCGCCTGAAATATGGGTATGGATATTCCTATTGCATTACTGGCAGCTCCCAATGCTCCGTATAAAAGGGACCCTATTATAACGCCTCCCAGGACATTTCCAAATAGACGAAATCCCAGTGATATAGGCGTGGCCAGATCCCCTATTATGTTGACGGGAAGCAAAATAGGTATTGGCTCAAGAAAACCCTTGACATACCCCATAAAACCATTCCTCATTATCGAGGACCCATACATCATTATAAGTGTTACTATTCCAAACCCCAGGGTTGTATTTACATCTGCGGTAGGAGGCCTAAAGCCAAATAACCCGGTTATATTCAAAACTGCTATAAAGATTAACATAGTGCCCACAAACGGTGCATGCCCCTTATTTTCCTCACCCATGGTACTCGTGGTAAGGTTGGTTATTAGCTCAACTATCGTTTCTATAACGTTTTGCGCTCCCCTGGGGACCGCCTCAAATTTTCGAAGAACAATTCTGGCTGCTATGGCTAAAGCTATCAAAACCGCCATTACTATCCATGTCACAAGTATTGTTTCGGAAATTTGAAAACCGGCTACATCTATAAGCCTGGCACCAAAACCCCCATCCATTGACATCCCCCCTTACTTTATAATTTTTAGAAAGTGTGTATCATTTTCGCGTCAAATTTTCTATTAACAATATCGGCTTAATTGACCACAGACCAATTATAGTACCTATGGCATTAATGTGTTCTGAAGTCAAGGCGACATATAAAACCATCCCGGTAATAAATAACCGCACCAGAGCCCTAACGCCTGCAAATCTGGGAACTTTGCTGGACTCCATTGTTATTGCCTGCTCCGTTGATATAGCCAATAACCTAAAATTCAAAATTGCCGCTATAGAACCATAGATATTCGCTAAGACAAAAGGTTTCCAGTTCTTTGAAAAAGCCATGCCGATAATTATGCCAATTATTATGACTATCGAATTAAATGCAATGATTCCCCTTGTTACTCTAACTTGAATATCCCGGGTTACCCCAATACCCTCACTTCCCTTTTTTATCACCTGAACTTTTTTCAACTATTTTAAATAAATTTGTAAATGATGCTGCGATACCTAGTATAATGAATATAAGTAAAAACAATGGTGATACCTTGAGAAAATCGTCCAGCTTTTTACCTATATATACACCTATTAATATAGGTGCGGCCATGCTTACTCCCACATGAGTTATGAGAACAAAATTTTCCAAACCCCCTGCTTCTTTAGTTGTTTTCTTAGGCATTTTACCACCCGTCTTTATATCATTTTATTTTNAACAATCCTTGCCGAGCTNGATTGTACCACAATTCCTAAAAAATTATCGGTGTTNCNCAGNAATNNNTAGACANTTTTGAAATGTGNCAGATAACTGAGCAAANAATTTACAATTTTTTCGGATGCAGTTCCATCTCCATAGGGGTTGATTGAGTTTGCCATTACATTATATTCATGNAAGTCNTTTAAAAGTACATTTGTCTCTTTTTTTATATTTTCTTTTTCTGTGCCTATTACTTTAACGGTACCTGCNTTAACNGCCTCCGGTCTCTCTGTTTCTTCTCGCATAACCAAAATAGGNTTTCCTAANGCCGGAGCTTCCTCCTGTATTCCACCGGAATCGGTTAACACTAAATAGGCTTTGTTTAGCAAATTTGCAAACTCTTCATATTCTAACGGTTCTATTAAATGAATATTGCTTTGCTCTCCTAAGATATATTTTGCTAGTTTGCGTATACTAGGATTTAAATGTACAGGAAATATTATCTCTACATTTTCATTTTCCCCAACTACCTCTTTTACCGCCATAAATATATTTTCCATGGGTCTGCCCCAATTTTCTCTACGATGGCAGGTCATTACTATCACTTTCTTATTTTTATAATCCACCTTGTTTAGAATGCTGTTTTCAAATGTGTAATCATCATCGACAACTGAAAGCAATGCATCTATTACGGTGTTCCCTGTTATAAATATTTTTTCCGGTTCTATCCCCTCTTTAATTAAATTATTATAATTACCTTCAGTAGGTGCAAAATGAATGGTTGCGAGATTAGTTGTAAGTATCCTGTTCATTTCTTCCGGATAGGGGGAATATATATTCCCGCTTCTTAATCCCGCTTCCACATGTCCTATTTTTATTTTTTGATAAAATGCCGCAAGTGCTCCTACAAAGGTAGTAGATGTATCCCCATGAACCAAAACTATATCAGGTTTTTCCTTAGTTAAAATGTCCTCCATTCCCTTTAATGCTCTTACAGTAATATCTGTTATGCTTTGTCCATGTTTCATTATATTCAGGTCATAATCCGGACTAATTTCAAATAGTTCCAGTACTGTATCGAGCATTTCGCGATGTTGCGCAGTTATGCAAACTACAGGTTCTATCTGTTTGCATTCTTCTATTTTTTTTATTAAAGGAGCCATCTTTATTGCTTCCGGCCTTGTTCCAAACACAATTAGCGCCTTTGATTTTTGCGTTTGGCCTTTGCTTTTTGTCATATATACCTTTCTCCCCGTTCACATAAACTGCCTACGCTATGGGTATGGTTGTTTATTACTGTGCGTTTTTTACAACCCCCCAATTAAAACTTGTTTTTCCCCTTTTTCGATAACATAGGTAACAATTCGACTGCATGCGCCATCCGTTTATCTATTATTTTATAAGACAGCTTGGCATTATTACATTAACTTAGTATATATGCCATATATATTATATAATATATAACACAACAGTTACTTCTACATATATTTCGTTTTTCCTTCTTTTTTTTACTAAATTTAAAATATTTTAAACTACCATTGAAACAAGCAGCAGTAGTTTTTAAAATGCTGGTTTACATATGGTGGCTCCAGGGCTATGCCTTACATGTATTATAACAAAATTTTAACATATTGGCTACACTAAATACCAATATGTTAAATCTTACATACGTCAATAATTATATTTTTGCTCCCTTCTTTTCCGCAACCTTTTTTACGATTCCTATTCTATAAGCCCCATACAGTATCAAAATTGATGTTACGCCAATTATCAGATAGGCAGAAGATTTGGCAACATCGGAAATAATTATAGAGCTTCCTCCCAGCACCGAGCTGATAATATACAGTATCAACACAGTTTGTTTTTGGCTCAAGCCATGATCAAGAAGCCTGTGATGAAGATGACCTTTATCCGCCTCCATAATGGGTTTCTTGTTTACCAGCCTTCTGACTATAGCAAANGCAGTATCGAACACCGGAACACCCAAAGCCAATACAGGCGTTGCAACAGCAATAGTTGTAGCACTCTTGATTACCCCCTCAACCGATATGGTAGCCAATAGATATCCTATAACTAAAGAACCTGCATCTCCCATAAAAATCTGAGCAGGATTAAAATTATAGGGCAGGAAACCTAAAGATGCACCGGCCAATATCGCAAGTAAAATAGCCACATTATATTGTTCAATATTACAGGCAACTGCCGCTAAAGACAAAGATGCTATTGTAGACACCCCCGCCGCAAGCCCATCCAACCCATCTATTAAATTAACCGTATTTGTAATACCGATAATCCAAAACACTGTNATCGGAATCCTTAAGGCCTTCAGAAAGATCAGTCCGCCCTCTGTACTTGCCGGAGGAAATTTAATAAAATCAATAGTCACACCACCATACACGGCTATTAAGGCGGCCAACACCTGGATCGCCAATTTGTATACTGCAGGAATCTGTTTGATATCGTCGATAATACCTGTAATTAAAATTAGGGTTGCCCCTATTAAAATTCCCNTAAACTCGCTGTTAAAATTCATACCCTTGTTGAATANTGCGAATATAACGGTGGTGATGACAAAGGAAATGTATATAGCAATTCCACCAAGACTTGGTGTGGGTTTCTTATGAACCCTTCTGCTGTCCTTCGGTATATCAATTGCACCCAGCTTACAGGCTAATCGCTTAGCATAGGGGGTCAATACATATGATATTATTAACGCTATGGTAAACACAGAACTTAAATATGTAATTATGTTTTGTTCTTCCATTAATTTACACTCCTCTTTGTCGTCTGAGGCGACAGACTGTATGAAAATTGACATTCCGAGCTTCAATTTCATGTCATCCTGAGACAGTCAGTATAAACAGTGCTTACAAAGAATCTCACTTCAGGGATCCTTCGCGGGTCGGATTTATTCTGTGTGTCTCAGGATGACAATAAGTGAGAAAAGTGCTTTTTCACACAGTCTGACGGACAGTATGTGCTTGACCCGTGAAGAATCTCGTTTTGTCACTGCTGTGAAAGTCCCACATTTCTGTCATCCTGAGACGAACAGTATGTGCTCGACCCGCGAAGGATCTCGTTTTGTCATTGCCTTGTCCCCATTCTATACTATTTGGTTTAATTTATCAATGGGCGATATTATAGTCTAAAAATCAGGAATCGGGTTATGTTTCCTGTTGAAATTTTTGTACTGTAATGCCGGATTCCCTGAGCATTTGAGCAGATAGCCTGTCCGGATAATCCCCTTTATAGATTAATTTCTTTATTCCCGAGTTAATGATCATTTTGGCACAGACCACACAAGGTTGGGTGGTCACATAAATTGTGGCCCCTTCTATTTTAACACCATGAAGTGAGGCCTGGATAATAGCATTTTGCTCTGCATGAAGTCCACGACAAAGTTCATGTTTTTCCCCGGACGGAACACCTAATTGTTGTCTGAGACATCCTGTTTCTTCGCAATGTTTCAAACCCGAAGGTGCACCATTATATCCGGTTGATAAAATTTGTTTGTCTTTAACAATAACCGCTCCAACCTGTCTGCGCAAACAGGTTGACCGTGTTTTGACTACCTCCGCTATTTCCATAAAATATTCATCCCAAGACGGACGCATAATATAACTCCTTCCAATTGAACAATGGTTGAACAATGGTTTAACAATAGTTGAACAATGGTTGAACAATAGTTTACAATGGTTAAACAATCGTTTAAATGTCATCCTGAGACATGCAGAATAAGCTTGGCCCCCGAAGGATCCAAAAGCAAGATTCTTCCCCAACACCCGGTTAACAATTTTAATAGATTTATCATACTAATTCAAATAATAATAATTATGGAAAACCCCATTTCAAGGCCTGAGTGTTGGGTCGGAATGACAATTTCCACACAGCTTAATATATCATTGTGAATATCTTTTTTCAATCTCAACAATTTTGTCGATTCTTCTTTGGTGCCTATCACCCTTAAATTTCGTCTCCAACCACGTATCGATAATTTCTAAAGCGAGCCCGGGTCCTATTACCCTCGCTCCCAATGCTATAACATTGGTGTTGTTATGCCATCTTGATGCCTTGGCTGAAAAACAATCCCCGACCAAACCACAATACACCCCTGGTATCTTATTGGCAGCTATGGAAATACCTATCCCCGTTCCGCAAATCAATATGCCCCTTTCGAAATCCCCTGCTGCTACAGCTTCTCCTACCTTTTCGGCAAAATCGGGATAATCCGTGGATTCAGTTGAATCCGTCCCAAAATCCCTTATACCGTGNCCTNTTTCCTGTAAATGTTTCTTAACAAGTTCCTTTAATTCATATCCGGCATGGTCACTTCCAATAGCAATTTTCACATCAATGCCTCCANTATCATAAAATTAAGAGTAAATCCATAATATATTCTACATTATCTGCGAAAACCCTCTAAATATTTCCTAGGATTCATGAATGGAACCCTGGGAAAATCATCCATTCGTTTCAGAATTTGNGTATGTTACCCATGCCACAATGAAGGAAAGCATTATTTTAAAATACAGATCCTTCGCGGGTCAAACTAATCCTGCTCNTCAGACTGTGTGAAAAAGCACTTTTCCCGCTTTTTGTCATTCTGAGCGTAGCGAAGAATCTCGTTTTCAGGCCATTTGAGATCCTTCGCTTCGCTCAGG
>JGI24708J26588_10002840_pt1 | contig 12937 bp, 8 predicted proteins | sample BioPla1DNA2_FD_26588 | JGI IMG/M metagenome (IMG submission 26588) | reverse complement strand
TTTAATAAAAGGTCTAGGATAAGCCATAAGAAGAGACTTGAGAAGAGAATAAAAATATTCTCAGCCTTGTTTATTGGTGGTTTTGTAGCCTTTATTGCAGTTTATAATATCTTGTTCCCCTATTTATCCTCAGCTGCAGGTGATGACTACAAGCCACCAAATAACAATATGGCTACAGACGTATATAATGATGAGACCAAAGAAGATATAGTATGGTTTGATACTGAAGAGAGTCAAAAGGGAGAATCTAGTAAGTATAAGACTAATAAGAAGATGGTAGCTAAAAATTATGATAGTATAAAAGTTCTTGTAAACAAGCAAATATTCCTGCCAGATGGCTATGAACCAAAAGACCTTGTTATACCTAATGTAGCCTTCTCTTTTAGTGGTAACCATGAGAAGAAGCTATTAAGGGAAGAAGCAGCAAGGGCACTTGAAGCCTTATTTGAGGCTTCTATACAAGAAGGCTTGCGTCTAGTAGCTGTCTCAGGCTACAGGTCATATGAGAGACAGTATACCATATTTACTAGCAATGTAAGAAAGAATGGCTTAGAAAACACCTTAAAGGTTTCGGCCATGCCTGGTAGTAGTGAACACCAAACAGGATTATCCATGGATGTTTCAACAAGGGCAGTCTCCTATTTACTAAGAGAATCCTTTGGTCAAACTCCTGAAGGAATATGGCTTGCAGAAAATGCACATAAGTATGGTTATATTATTCGTTATCCTCTAGGCAAGGAGAGAGTAACAGGATATTCCTATGAGCCATGGCACATAAGGTATGTTGGTAAGGAGTTAGCAACCCACCTTTATGAGAATGGCTTAACCCTAGAAGAATACTATGAATTTGAAATAGATCCATTCTACTACAATGGAATTACATATGAGAACATTGAAAAATTCGGTATAGACCCAAGAGATATTAAGAAGAAGTCTCCGAACAGGAATCCAGGTAAGGATTCAACAGTTGTAGAACCCTCTCCAACACCAGAAGTTTCACCTACACCTTTAGAGGGGCAGGAAGGGGAAGAAGTGCCAACAAGTGGTGGTAGCCAGCTACCTAGTCAGGAGCCAACGACTAGTCCTACTAGTGGAACAACGAGTCCGACCAGTGGACCAACAGCAACACCTAGTCCAACTAGCAAACCAACAGCCCCTCCGACTAGTAAACCAACGGTAACCCCACCAGCTACACAGCAAGCTAAACCAACCACGACTCCAAGTCCCACTCCGACTAAGGTACCTAGCCCAACTACCACAGTTACACCGACACCGACACCAACTACGCCACCAACACAAGCTCCAACAACCACACCTAGTCCAACTCCTCCTACAACGGTAGAGGAAGAGACGGGAAATGGAGGCATAGACCAAGGTAGCCAAGGAAGTCAAGAGAGTGAAGAAGGGTCTAGCAAGGGAGATTTAGGTAACTAGAAATTTAAATTACGAGGTAGCCAATGAAGGAAATATTTAAGTTTTTGGAACAATACAAAAAGGAAAGTATACTAGGTCCGCTTTTTAAGCTATTAGAGGCATCATTTGAACTAATAATACCCCTAGTTGTAGCACAAATTATTGATGTTGGAATAGGAAATAGGGATACTTCCTATATTATAAAGATGATTGTCATTATGGCCCTTCTTTATTTAATTGGGCTAGTTTGTTCTATTACAGCCCAGTATTTTGCGGCCAAGGCAGCTACAGCTTATGGAACCCAAGTTAGGCATAGGTTATTTAAACATATACAAGGCCTATCCTATACAGAGATGGATACCATAGGTTCCTCTACCCTAATAACTAGAATGACTAGTGATGTTAACCAGGTACAGACTGCTGTTAATTTGTTTTTGAGACTTGTTTCACGTTCCCCTCTAGTTGTTTTTGGGGCAATGATAATGGCCTTCTATGTCAATGTAAAAGGGGCCTTGGTATTTGCTATTGCAATACCACTTCTTGCTATAGTAGTATTTGGAATTATTTTTATTAGTATACCCTTATATAGTAAGGTACAGACTTGGTTAGACAGGGTCCTAGTATCAATTAGGGAAAACCTAAGTGGTGTTCGTGTAATAAGGGCCTTTCACAAGGAAGCAAAAGAAAAAGAAGAGTTTAGAGAGAAAAATAAAGCCCTAGTTAATGCCCAGTTATTTGTAGGGAAAGTATCTGCAATGATGAATCCTCTAACCAACATCCTTATTAACTTTGCAATAATAGCAATCATATGGATTGGTGCAAAAGAGGTAGACTATGGGGTTATTAGTCAAGGTGAGGTAGTTGCCCTAGTTAACTACATGTCTCAAATCCTAGTAGAAATGATTAAGTTTGCTAATTTAATTATTACTATTAATAAGGCCCTAGCGTCACAAGAGAGGATTAGCAAGGTGTTTGAGGTTAAATCAAGTATAAGTGACCCACAGCAAAGGCGTAACGACCTTTCTAAAATAAGTGATGATAACCACATAGTATTTGACAATGTATCCTTTAGGTACAAGGGTGGTGGGGCAGATTCCCTAACCAATATATCCTTTAGCGCAAGAAGGGGTGAGACTATTGGAATTATTGGTGGTACTGGTTCAGGAAAGACAACCCTTATTAACCTTATACCTAGATTTTATGATGTAAGTGTAGGTAGGGTTTTAGTTGATGGTATAGATGTTAAGGAATATAGTTTGAAGGACTTAAGGGATAAAATTGCTATAGTACCCCAAAGGGCAGTTCTCTTTCAAGGAACTATTAGAGATAACTTAAGATTTGGTAAGGAAGATGCCACTGAGGAAGAGATGAACGAGGCTCTAGTTATGGCCCAGGCTATGGAGTTTGTTGAAAAATATAAAAACAAGCTAGACTTTGTTATCCATCAAGGGGGCAAAAACTTATCAGGTGGCCAAAGACAAAGGTTGTCGATTGCTAGAGCCCTAGTAAAGCAACCAGAAATACTAGTATTAGATGATAGTACCTCTGCCCTAGATTATGCAACAGATGCAAGGCTTCGTAGGGCTATTGCTAATTCTAACAAGAAGATGACCACATTAATTGTTTCTCAAAGAGCTGCATCTATACTCCATGCAGATAAAGTCATAGTATTACATGACGGTAAAATGGTTGGCTATGGGCCTCACAAAGAACTAATAGAAACTTGTGATATATACCAGGAAATATATTACTCACAGTTTCAGAAGGAGGCTGTAAATGACTAATAAATCAACCCTTAAGAAGGTTTTAACTTATATTAGCCACTACAGGATACACCTAGTAATGTCTTTAATCTTTGCAGCCCTATCAGTAGCCATGACCCTCTACCTTCCAATTCTAATTGGGAAGACAATTGACCTTATTATTGGTAAGGGCCAGGTAGATTTTGAGAAAATAATAGATATATTAATTAAAATAGCCATTTTAATAGGACTTACATCCCTTTGCCAGTGGCTAATGAATATATTAAACAATAAGGTAACCTACTCAGTGGTAAAGGACATGAGGGAAACTGCCTTTGATAAGGTAACAAGTTTACCCCTTAGTTATTTAGATGGCCACCAACATGGTGATATTATAAGTCGAATTATTACAGATGTGGACCAGTTTGCAGATGGTCTTCTTTTAGGGTTTTCTCAGCTATTTACAGGGGTCTTAAGTATAGTAGGAACCCTAGTTTTTATGTTAACTGTAAATATCAAAATTACATTTGTAGTAGTCTTAATTACGCCAGTATCTCTACTAGTTGCAAGTTTTATTGCAAGTAGAACCTATACAATGTTTACTGAGCAGTCATCAAGAAGGGGTGAACTGACCTCTTTAATAAATGAAATGATTGATAATCAGAAGGTAGTCCAGGCCTTTAGTTATGAAGAAAGGGCCCAGGAAAGATTTGATGATATAAATGAAAAGCTAGGCGCCAGTTATCTTAGGGCAACCTTTTACTCATCCATTACTAATCCAGCTACCCGTTTTGTAAATGGAATAGTTTATACGGCAGTAGGACTAACAGGCGCAATAGCTGCAATTAATGGGTCAATGACTGTAGGTCAGTTAACTAGCTTTTTATCCTATGCAAATCAGTATACAAAGCCTTTTAATGAAATATCAGGCGTTGTTGCTGAGTTTCAAAATGCCCTAGCTAGTGCAGCCCGTGTCTTTGACTTTATAGAACAAGAGTCTATAAAACCAGACCCAAAGAATGCCATAGAACTAGAAGAAGTTGATGGTAGGGTAAGGCTAGACCATGTTTATTTCTCTTACAATCCTAAGGTTAGTTTAATAGAAGACCTAAACCTAGATGTAGAACCAGGTCAAAGGATTGCTATTGTGGGACCTACTGGGTCAGGAAAAACTACCCTTATTAACTTGTTAATGAGATTTTATGATATTGATAAGGGAAGAATTGAAATAAGTGGAATAGATATTGATAAGATTACAACCAAAAGTTTAAGAACCAACTTTGGTATGGTTCTGCAGGATACTTGGTTAAAGTCTGGAACAATCTTAGATAATATTAAGTATGGAAGGCCAGATGCTACATATGAAGAAGTAGTTGAAGCAGCTAAGTCTGCCCATGCCCATAACTTTATTAGACGTTTGCCAGATGGCTATAATACCTATATTACTGATGATGGGGGAGACTTATCCCATGGTCAAAAGCAGCTCCTTAGTATTGCTAGGGTAATGTTATCACTACCACCTATGTTAATACTAGATGAAGCTACATCTTCTATAGATACAAGAACTGAAATTGAGATTCAGAATGCCTTTAATAAGATGATGGAGGGACGAACAACCTTTATTGTGGCCCACCGATTATCAACTGTTAAAGAAGCTGATGTAATTCTTGTTCTAAAGGATGGTAATATTATTGAAAAGGGAAGTCACGAAGAACTCCTTGCTAAAAAAGGCTTCTACAGTAAACTCTATAATAGCCAGTTTGCAGGAACTATAGAGGGTACTATATAAAAAGTATTAATTAAAAAGAATGCACCACAAATGCTCTAGTATTAGCATTCGGGTGCATTTCTTGCTTAATAGGTATTTACTTGTTATCTACGTCCAGAGCTACCGTATCTTGGATCCTGCCAAGCTCTAGGAGTTCTGTATGGGCAAGGGGCTCCGCCAACGTTGTCTCTCCTGCACCTGTTTGGTCTTTGACCACAACCTGGTCTAGTACCTGGTCTTTGGCCATATCCTGGTCTATTTCCATATCCAGGGCCTACTCCTNTTCCCCGCCTAGGGCACCTACATCTATTAAATCCACAATTACACATATCAATACTTCCTTTCACATATGATACTACATAATATGACACTAGATGACCTTATGTGACACTAGATTATATAATAATTAAGTAAAATCTTTATTATTGCTTAAAATGTAAATAAAAGATATACTAAATAATAGGAATGAGTATAAAAGATGCTAATTAACAAGTAAAAAGTTAATAGGGGTGACCTAATATGCGAATGTATGACTTGATTCATAAGAAAAAGAATGGTGGGGCCTTAACTAATGAAGAGATAGGTTTTATGATTAAAGCCTATGTAGATGGTGACATACCTGATTATCAGATGTCAGCCATGTTAATGGCAATATACTTTCAAGGTATGACACCAGAAGAAACAGCAAGCCTTACCCTAGCAATGGCAAGGTCTGGAGATGTTATTGACCTGTCAGCTATTGAAGGGTTTAAGGTAGATAAGCATTCAACTGGTGGGGTAGGAGATAAGACCACCCTGGTAATTGGACCAATCGTAGCTGCTTGTGGCTGTAAGGTTGCTAAGATGTCAGGTAGGGGCCTTGGCCATACTGGTGGAACTCTAGACAAACTAGAGGCTATTCCTGGGCTTAAGATAGACATTAGTAAGGATGACTTTACAGATATAGTTAACAATGTTGGCCTCAGTGTAGTTGGTCAAACAGGTAACCTGGCTCCAGCAGACAAGATGCTGTATGCCTTAAGAGATGTAACTGCAACAGTTGATAGCATTCCCCTTATTGCATCATCCATAATGAGTAAAAAGCTGGCAGCTGGAAGTAATGGGATAGTCCTAGATGTAAAGACTGGCAGTGGAGCATTTATGAAAACTGTGGATAAGTCTATAGAACTAGCTAGGAGGATGGTGGAAATCGGCGAACATGCAGGAGTAAGGACAATAGCTATCATAACTGATATGGATATTCCCCTAGGCAATAATATAGGTAACTCCCTAGAAGTAATTGAGGCGGTAGAAACCTTAAAGGGGCAGGGACCAAAGGACTTAACAGACCTTTGTATAAGCCTTGCTGCTAATATGGTCTATATGTCAGGTAAGGCTAGCCTTAAAGAGTGTGAAGAATTAGTTAGAGATTCACTCTATAGCGGTAAGGCCCTAGACAAGCTAATAGAAATGGTAAGTGCACAAAGGGGAGACTCTAGTGTTATACTAGACCCTGATAAGTTTGAAAAGGCACCTTATTCGCATGAAGTAAAGGCACCAAGGGATGGCTATATTAGTCATATGGATGCAGAAAAGTGTGGTATAGCCTCAATGCTACTTGGAGCAGGAAGGGAAACCAAGGACAGTATTCTAGACTATGCAGCAGGTATAGTCCTAAAGAAAAAGACTGGTCACAAGGTAAGTAAGGGAGATGTTTTAGGAGTTTTACATGCATCAAGTAAAGACCTATTTGAAAGGGCAGAAAAGACCTTACTAGATGCTTATTCATTTACTGATGACGAGGTTAATCTTAGACCCCTTGTTTTGGCAAAGGTTGACATTGATGGAGTAGTAAAGTATTAATAATAATAAATATAAAAGGATGGAATGAATATGATGAAGGATATAGAAGTATTAAAGTATGTTGACCATACATTATTAAAGGCAGTTGCTAACTGGGAAGATATAAAAGTTTTGTGTGATGAGGCCATAGAATATGGGACTGCATCAGTATGTGTACCACCTTGCTATGTTAAAAGAATTAGTGATGAATATAAGGGCAAGGTAAACATCTGTACAGTAATAGGCTTCCCTCTTGGTTATCAAACAAGAGAGGTAAAACTAGTTGAATGTAAACAGGCTGTTGCTGAAGGAGCAAGTGAAGTTGATATGGTAATCAACATTACTGACGTAAAAAACGGTGACTACAAGAAGGTAGAAGAAGAAATTAGGGCCTTAAAAGAGGCTGTTGGTGATAAGATACTAAAGGTTATAGTTGAAACTTGCTACCTGACAGAAGATGAGAAGATTAAAATGTGCGAGGCTGTTACTAAGGCAGGTGCAGATTATATTAAAACATCAACTGGATTTGGTACTGGTGGAGCTACATTAGAAGATATTAGGTTATTTAAAGACCATATAGGCCCTAATGTAAAGATTAAGGCATCTGGTGGTATTAGAAGCCTAGAAGAAATGAAGGCCTATATTGAAGAGGGTTGTAGCAGAATTGGTACAAGTTCAGCCATTAGCCTATATAAGAATGAAAAGAAAGAATCTGATTATTAAGAGTTTACTAAAAAANAGGAATCTTGTTTTGTCATAACAAGATTCCTCAAATTGNTTATATCTTATAATAAAAACCATTTTAGAGGTTTAAATTAGCATTATGGCCTTTTTGGGCGCGTTTACGTTTTCTTACCTTTTTAGCACTCAATTCCTTATCCTTATATACAAAGATTTCAGCATCATTTTCTACAATAGTAGCGAAGTCTACATAGTCATCATCATCTAGTCGAATAGCAATAACACCCCTACTATTTCTCTTTAATTCACTAACTTCACTTAAGGCAAAGCCTAAGGATAGACCCTTCTGGGTGAGGATAATAACCTTCCTATCATCAGCAGCTAGGACCTCTGATGCAGATAATTTAATAACAGCTACAATTTTATCATTATCTTCTAACTTGGTTGCAGCTAATGAGTATCTAACAGTTTCAAACTCAGCTCCTGATACTTGCTTAATATATCCATTCTTAGTTACAAATACTAGCTGGCTTTCAAAGAGTTCTTCAAAAGAAGTATAGTGGAGAATATGTTCTTTACCAACCTTAGAAAGGGTTTGAATTAGGACTCCCTTGTCCCTTGCCTTTCCTTGTGGAATATCTAGGGCATTAACTTGATACATAGTACCTTCAGCAGTAAAGAAGCAAAGTTTATCAGTGTTTTTCATAGGAATAATGTGGGCATATTCTTCTAAGGTTTCAGGTGCTATCCTAGCGTAACTAGCAGAATCAATCGACTTGGTATAGCCAAACCTATCTATAAAGATATAGATTTCCTCTTCCTTAATTTCTTCCACATAACTTTCTACTTTTTCGTTCTCAATTAGGGTTCTTCTTGGACTATTAAAGGTTTTCTTGAATTCTTGTAGGCGTTTTTTGATTACCTTGAATAATTCGTTTTTATCTCCTAAGATCTTAGTATACTCAGCAATCTTATCCTGTAACTGGCTAGCTTCTTCGCGTAATTTAAGGATTTCTAAACCAATTAATCTACCAAGGGGCATAGCTAGGATTGCGTCTGCTTGGGCTTCGCTAAAGTTTAGTCTAGAAGCTTCTTTTTCTGACTTCTTGGTCTTAAAGTTTATGTCTGTAGTTATACCATGGATCAAGCAGTCTTTAGCTTGCTTTGTAGACTTACTTCCCCTAAGTATCTCAATGATTAAGTCAATTACATCTGTTGCCCTTATCAAACCATCTACAATCTCTAATCGGTTGTTGGCCTTGTGTAAGAGGTTTTGGAATTGTTTTGTATAAAGGTCTTCTTGGTAATTAACGAATTCTTCTATTAAGGATTTTAAGTTGAATAAAACTGGTTGTTGGTCCTTAATTGCAAGTAGGTTAACCCCATAAGTATCTTCAAGGGGTGTCTTTTGGTAGAGGCCGTTTAGGAGGTTGTCCACATCACGGTCTTTCTTTACTTCAATAACAATTCTAATTCCTTCCTTAGATGATTCATCCCTTACTTCATGAAGCTCATCAAAGACCTTGTCCTTAAGTAAGTTAGCAAGACTTTCTACAAGCCTAGTCTTGTTTCCTGCAACTGTGTATGGAATTTCGGTTATAACTATATTGGTTCTACCATAGTCTCCCTTTTCAAACTCAACCTTTCCTCTTAGGCGGATTTTACCTTCACCAGTCGTGTAGATATCAAGTAAGTCTTCCTTATTGATGATAGTTCCACCTGTAGGAAAGTCTGGACCAGGGATGTACTTCATCAGCTCTTCTACAGTAATATCTGGTTTGTCTATATAGGCACAAACCCCATCGATTACTTCACCAGGATTATGGGTTGGAATATTAGTAGACATACCAACTGCTATTCCTGTAGTACCGTTAATTAAGAGGTTAGGAAGCATAGCAGGTAAAACAGTTGGTTCATGTTCGCTATTATCAAAGTTTGGGATAAACTCAACTAGGTCATCATCAACAGACTCAAGAAGGGTTGCACCAGCTTCTGAAAGTCTAGCCTCTGTATAACGCATGGCTGCAGCCTTATCCCCGTCTATAGAACCGAAGTTACCGTGACCATCAATTAAGGGGATTGACATTGCATAATCTTCAGCCATATGAACAAGGGCATCATATATAGAACTATCACCGTGGGGGTGGTACTTACCCATGGTATCTCCGACAATACGGGCAGACTTACGGTGGGGTTTCTTAGGGTCAAGACCTAGTTCATGCATAGAGTATAGGATACGTCTTTGAACTGGTTTTAGACCGTCACGAACATCTGGTAGTGCACGAGATACAATAACACTCATTGCATAATCTCTATAGGAATTTTTCATTTCTTCTGAATAATCTAATTGGATGATATTATCAGTGGGCTTTTTATTTTTACTCATGGATTCCTCCTAAATTCTTATTAAATATACTCTAAAATGGAAATCCCCCATAAGTTATTTAAAAACAAATGGGGTTTTCCTTGTATTTGCCATTAAATATCTAGTTTTGCATATCTAGCCTCTTCCATAATGAAGGTCCTTCTTGGTGGGACATTAGTACTCATTAGGGTAGTTGTAATCTCATCAGCTTCAACTGAGTCGTTAATAGTAACTTGGGCTAGAATGCGAGTCTCAGGGTTTAAGGTTGTTTCCCAAAGTTGGTTAGCATCCATCTCACCAAGACCCTTGTACCTTTGAAGGGATAATATTTTCCCCTTATTACTTTTTCTAAACTTTTCTAATTCAAAATCATTGAAAAGGTACTTATATTCCTTCTTTTTCTTACCCTTAGCAGCTGGTTGGTATTCAACCCTATATAGGGGTGGAAGTCCCCTGTATATCTTGCCTGCCTTAATAAGTTCAGGCATAAAGCGGTAGAAGAAAGTAAGAAGGAGGGTACTAATATGGGCACCGTCAACATCGGCATCTGTTAGGATTATAATCTTATCATACCTTAACTTACTAATATCAAAGTCTTCACCAATTCCACAACCAAAGGCTGCGATCATTGACTTTATCTCATTGTTGGTTAAGACACGCTCTAGGCTTGACTTTTCAACATTAAGAATCTTACCTCTTAGGGGAAGGACTGCTTGAGTTCTACGGTTTCTTGCAGTCTTAACTGTTCCACCTGCAGAATCACCTTCGACTATATATAGTTCACATTCTTCAGGTTTTCTTGAAGAACAAGATGCAAGCTTACTACGGGTGTCTACATCTGATATTTGCTTAATTATAGCATTCCTAGCCTTGTCACTTGCCTTTCTAGCATTGAAAGACTTTAGGGAGTTATCAAGGATAGTCTTTAGTACTTCTACATTTCTATCGAAGTAGTACTGGGCCTTTTGGGTAAATACTTCATCTACAGCAGTCTTAGCGTCAGTATTACCAAGTTTTGACTTAGTTTGGCCTTCGAACTGGGGGTCAGGATGTTTGATAGAAATAATTGCAACAATTCCGTTCCTTATATCCTTACCATCAAAATTGTCATCCTTTTCCTTTAGGATACCAAGTTCTCTTGCATACTGGTTCATAACCCTAGTTAGGGCTGTTTTAAAGCCTGTTACAAGGGTACCACCATCAACTACATTAATCCTGTTACAGTAAGCATTGATGGTTTCAGAATAATCTTCTGTGTATTGAAAGGCTATCTCTACTTCAATATCACCACTTTTTCCTTCTATGTAGATTGGTTCGTCGTGAATTACCTTATCATCCCTAGTCAAATAAGAAACAAAGCTCTTGATACCATCCTCTTCAAGATAGGTAATGGTCTCTCCTACTTCTTCATCAGTAAATACAAGCTTTAGGTTCTTATTCAAATAAGATATTTCCTTTAATTTCTTCTTTATAACATCTGGCTTAAATTCAATTGTCTCAAAGATTTCTTCGTCTGGGTAGAAGGTAACCTTGGTTCCTGTATCATTCTTTCTGCAGGTTCCGATTGATGGAAGCTGTCCCTTGTCCAGTTTAGTAACAGGATGTCCACCATTCTTGTACTCATCAAGGTATATATTACCATCACGTCTAATCTCAATTATCATATGCTTAGATAGGGCATTAACAACTGCAGCACCAACACCATGTAGACCTCCAGATACCTTATATACAGAGTGGTCAAACTTTCCACCTGCATGAAGAACAGAGTAAACAACCCTTGCTGTTGGGATCTTTTGGGTTGGATGGATATCTACAGGTACACCACGGCCATTATCGGCTACAGAGATACCACCGTCCTTGTGGAGGGTAACATTAATCTCACTACAAAATCCAGCCAAGTGCTCATCTATACCATTATCGATTATTTCCCATATTAGGTGGTGAAGACCCCTAGAACCTGTACTACCAATGTACATACCAGGACGCTTTCTAACAGCTTCTAAACCTTCTAATACGATTATCTGACTACCATTATATTGTTCCATTTATGATGTTCCTTTCAAGTTAAATGACTTTTATTACTACTTATATATATAAAAATAAAGTTATTAACCTTATTAATCTGACCATATAAGAGTTTTTTATACTAACTTTTGCGGTCCTTAATCTTAGACATTTTAACATATCTCACCTAATAAATCTAGTTTCCATGTGTGATTTGTCCAATAGACTGGGGTTTTTTCTTATGCTATACTAAAATCTATGAAGGAACTTATTGGCTTGTCGTGATATAGAAAGAGATGGTTGTAATGAGAAAATATCTGTATGAAACTCACATGCACACATCAGAAGTTAGTGCTTGTGCTTCAACAAGTGGAGCAAAACAAGCAAGAATATATAAGGAACTAGGATACGACGGAATTATTGTAACAGATCATTTCTATAACGGTAACACTGCAATATCTAGGAATATGCCATGGGAAAAGTGGGTGAATAACTTTACTCGTGGTTATGAAAATGCCAAAAAAGAAGGAGACAAGATTGGCTTATCTGTTTTCTTTGGTTGGGAAGAATCATTTCAAGGTAATGACTTTCTAGTATACGGTCTTGATAAGGAATGGTTGCTAAACCACCCTGAGATACTTGAATGGTCCATAGAAGAACACTATGAACAAATCAAGGCAGCTGGTGGCTACTTTGTTCATGCCCATCCCTACAGGGAGGCTGGTTATATTAGTAGAATCAGACTATTCCCTGAACATGTAGATGCAGTTGAAGTTATTAATTCAAGCCACATTAATCCAAAGTTTGATAGAAGGGCTAGGGCTTACGCAGCTAACCATAAGCTTGTTGTAACAGCAGGGTCTGACTCCCACCATGATGGTGACCTAAGAGGCGGTATCTTATTTGAACAAAAGTTAGACACTATACAGGACTTTATAAGGCTAATGAAGTCAGGAGCTAGGGTTGAATTAGTAAGGGATGCTAGAGATTTAGGCTATGATTCTAAGAGGGTTTCCTATGGTCTTAAAGGGTAGAAAAGACTATATTATAGCAGCAGATGTATAATTATTAGTAAAAACAGAATAAAAATAAGAAAGGTGCTTGCGCTAGCTTTCTTGTTTGTTTATAATATGAACTACTAAA
>JGI24708J26588_10002839_pt1 | contig 12946 bp, 8 predicted proteins | sample BioPla1DNA2_FD_26588 | JGI IMG/M metagenome (IMG submission 26588) | reverse complement strand
AAAAACAATTATTTCTGTAAGCGTGAGGACGGCAGCGACTTTGTCGCCGGAGTTTGGCCCGGTAAAACTCATTTCCCAGACTTTTTAAATAAAAAAGCGTCAAAGTGGTTTGGAAATTGGTATAAAACTCTTATTGACCAAGGAATAGAAGGTTTTTGGAACGATATGAATGAACCTGCTATTTTTTACAGTGAGGAAGGCATAGAAAAAGCCTTATCCAATTTTGATAAAATAATGCAAAAGCCTTTAGACGTAACCGGATATTTTGCACTGCTTGACAACTTTAATCAGCTATCAAATAATAGAGAAGACCACAAAATATTTTTCCATAATATAGATGGAAAGCTTTATCCACATAATGAAGTTCATAATCTATATGGATTTTATATGACTAAATCAGCTAGTGAAGCCTTTGAAAAAATATCACCAAACAAGCGTGTACTAATGTTTTCTCGTTCCTCATATATCGGAATGCACCGCTACGGTGGTATATGGACGGGCGACAATTGCTCTTGGTGGTCACATATACTATTAGGTATACAGCAAATGGCAAGCCTAAATATGTGTGGATTTCTATATTCTGGTACGGATATTGGAGGATTTGGTGGTGATACATCTGAAGATTTGATGCTTAGGTGGCTTCAGTTTGGAATATTTACTCCACTTATGAGAAACCACTCAGCCTTTAACACACGTGAGCAAGAGCCTTTTCGTTTCTCCCTAAAGAACGAAATGAAAAACACTATTGAATTAAGATACTCTCTAATCCCCTTTATTTATTCCACCTTTATAGATGCCGCTATCAATGATAAAATGTATTTTAAGCCTCTTAGCTTTGACTTTCCCCAAGACAAACGTGCAGCTTTAGTAGAAGATCAGCTTTTTATCGGAGATGAAATTATGATTGCTCCAATATATCAGCAGGGAGCAAAGGGACGTTATGTCTATCTGCCTGAAGATATGGTGCTAGTAAAATTTAAATCATACGGACAGCGCACATACCAAAGGCTAAAAAAAGGTGATTCGTATATAAGTGTAGAGCTCGATGAAATACCTATTTTTATCAGAAAGAATAAAGCCATACCGCTGATAAAGCCTGCTAAAAATACAGACCAACTGGACTGGGCAAATATGGAGATGCTCGCCTATATTGAAGATGGTGAATCATACACTTTTAATTTATATAAGGATGATGGATATAGTAAAAATTATACCAGCTTTATCAAAATCGGCTTAGAAAATCATAATGATGAGCTTACTTTCACCGAAAAACCTAATATAAATATCAGTCTAACAAATATATAAACTTATAAGGGGGAGAAAACTCCCCCTTATAAAAAGCTTGTCGACAAATGCCGACAAGCCAAATTGCTTAGCAAAAAAATCTTGTATATTTTAACTGCACTTAAAATAACATTTGCTTTAGCAATTTATGGAGGACTACTTAAATATGACAATTGAATATGGAGGAATATAAACTTCATTGTTTTCTAAAGTTACAGCTCGACCATTTGAGCTTGCATATCCTCTAATCAATTTATCCTTAATCTCAGTATTATCTAATGATATAGTTTTTTCTTCTTCTGAAATATTATATATTAGGTAAATTTCACTACCCTGATATGTCTTTTTGATAGCGCATATTCTATTATCTTCAGAAATATCAAGTGCTGTAACGCTTCCACGTGCAATTTCCGGATTTTCATTCCTTAATCTAATAACACGCTTATAATAATTTAAAATAGAATTTTCATCTTCAAGCTGTTCTTTCATACCAGAAAAGCTATGCGTTACTGTTTCCATTTCGGTAGGACCTTTAGTGTCAAACTCACTACCTTCATCAGACCAAACAAAAGGTGCACGTTTATTTTCATCTCTGCCACTGCCGCTCATGCCTATTTCTTCACCGTAATAGACAAAGGACGTACCCGACATAAGAACATTTATAGCACCTGCCATTTTGATTTTTGCATCATCGCCATAAAAATATCCTGCTGCCCTTGCTGTATCATGATTTGTAAAAAAGCTAGCATCTATTGCTTTTTCATATTCTTCAGATATTTTTTCGCCGACCATTTCCATCTTGCTGGCAAATTGCTTAGGAGAATCAGTAAGTGCCGTTGACTTAATCGTACGTGTAATTATTCCACTTTCCTGAGAAAAAGCGAAATTAAACAAACTATCTATACCGCTTTGATAGTATTCCTTCATCTCAGTGAAGCCTTCCCACACTTCAGCTACAAGATAGACATCTTCTTTAATGCTCCTGCAATAATCAGTAATCCACTTTAACACTTCAATATTTTTTTGAGGCTTTCCACTGAAATATTCTTTAGCTGCATCAAGTCTAAAACCACCGACGCCCATATCAAGCCAGTACTTCATTACATCTTCCAAATCTTTCCTTAATAACTCATTATCAAGGTTAAGATCTGGCATTTCACTCCAAAACATAGCCTCGTAATACCAATTATTAACACCGGCTGAATAATATGTGCCACTATTAGGTCTTCCCTCTGAAAAGTGATAATAATCAATATATTGATTATCAAAATCCTTATTTTTTATAGCTTCCACAGCATTTTTAAACCAAGGATTATCTTCAGAAGTATGATTAAGCACAAGATCCATAATCACACGTATCCCACGCTTATCACATTCATTCAAAAAGTTTTTAAAGTCATCAATTGTACCATAAGCCGGATCAATTGAATAATAATCATCTACATCATATTTATGATATGTTGAGGACGGATTAATTGGCATAAGCCATATTCCATTAAATCCCATATCACTAATATAATCTAAATTTTGAGTAAGCCCGTTAATATCTCCAATACCATCATTATTAGAATCTGCAAAGCTATATACAAACACCTCATAAAAGGTTCTATACTTATCATCAATTACATTAAGCTCTTGTTCATATAAATATGGTTCTGACTTTAAGTCATCACTTAATCCATCGCCCGAAACACTATCTTGTATATCTGATAAAGTGCTATTAGAGCTACTTTCTCCATTATTACAGCCACTTGATGAAACAAGAAATACAGCAGCCAATACTATGGATAAAATTCTTTTTTTAACCATTTACCCCTCCTGCCCAGTGCTTTTTCTCAATATCAATTCCGGTCTTAGTATAAACTTAGAAATTCTATCACCGGAATTTATCATTTTTATGATTTTATAGGCAGTACGTCCTAATTCAATTCTATTTTGTGCAATAGTAGTGATAGATGGTGTGCTGTATTTTGACGAAGGCAAATTATCATATCCTACTATGCAAATGTCCTCAGGGACTTTTATATTATTTTTAAGAAGTATTTTTACAGCTTGAGCAGCTATCTCATCAGATGCACAAATAACAGCATCAGCCTTTGCCACAGACATAACAACGCTATCCTTGAATTTATGAGTAAAGCTTGCGTATGAAGCATAGCTTAGTGTAAGCTCATACTTTTTCAAAGCCTTTTCATACGCTTCCTTTCTTTCAATAGTAACAAGGCTATCCTCCTCGCCACCGATAAAAGCAAACTTTCTCCTACCTAATTGATATAAATGCTGAACTGCCTGTCTTATCCCACAAGCACTGTCGCTTCCTATCCTTGCAGCATACTGAGAATCACATTCATCATCTAAAACTACTGCAGGAAGCTGATTTTCCTCCATCTTCCGAACAAATCTTTCATGAGGCTTAAATCCGACAAAAAAGCTGCCGCTGTAATCATCAAAATTAAACTTGTTCACATATGAACCTGTTCTCATTTCTTCTTCATTTACGGTTAAAATGGTTACACCAAGGCTATCCTCTTTAGCTGCTGATTGAAATCCCATTAAAAGCTCGTAGCCAAACTGATTAATATCGGAGTAATCAATTGCATAAAAAAGCATTAAAACATTGCTCCTGAAATTCATATCAGTTTTATCCACATATCCCATCTCAATAGCACAAGACAATATCATTTCACGAGTTTTCTTNCTAATATCCGTCGCATCGGATAANGCCTTTGAAACAGTGCTTTTAGAAACACCAAGCTTATCTGCAATATCCTTGATAGTAACCTTTTTTCCCATATAAAACCTCCAATTATCCTTTTACTGCCCCNCTTGTTATTCCTGAAACATAGAACTTTTGAGTAGCTATAAACAGTATTGCAATAGGAATTGAAACTAATACTCCACCTGCAGCAAATCTTGTATAATAGGTGGAAATAAACTCACGTTCCAACATTTTAAATAATCCTAGGGCGATTGTATAATTTTCATACTTATCTCCCATTATAACACTTGCAAAAATANAGTCAACCCATGGGCCCATAAAAGACATTAAAATTGTATAAATAATTATAGGTTTTGACATAGGGATTGTTATTTTCCAAAAAACCTGCCACCTCGTAGCCCCATCTAAAATTGCTGCCTCATCAAAGGACTTTGGTACCGTATCAAAAAATCCTTTTGCTATATAAAATCCAAGTCCCGAAGAGCATGAATATACTAAAATCAAGGCTGCTAATGACTGAGTAATACCAAATCCTTTAAGTATGTAATAAACTGCAATCATAGACATAAAAGCAGGGAACATTCCTAATATAAGAGCAATGTTCATCAATGGCTTACGCATTTTAAAACGCAGCCTTGACATAGTATAGGAAACAGAAAGAACGAAAAATGTCGATATAATACATGTAATGATGGCTACAAACAGCGTATTCATAAACCATTTGCCATAATAAAACTGATCTGTTTCAGTAAAAAGTCGGATATAATTATCTAAAGTATAACCCTTTGGCAAGAAATAAGGTGTAAATGAACCTGGCTCTTCCCTAAAGGAAGTCAATATCAAAAGGAATATTGGAAATACCCATATTATGGATAAAATTATCAGCACAATATAGCTTACAATAGTTCCGCCCTTTTGACGTTTTTTCGCACTGGAATTATCATAATAAGTGGCGAAGTCGTTTTTTTCTTTTTTAATCATTACTGAAACTCCTCCTCGTTATTATAAGATTTTGAATTTCTATAAGTAATTAGTGAAAATACTGCCGAAAGGACAAACACTATAATTCCGATTGTAGATGCATAGTTATAATCCTTAGAGTTTACAGTAAGCTTGTATAACCAAGTTACTAACAAATCCGTATGACCAGCTTGATAATAATCCAGATTAGACGGGCCGCCTCCACTCAGCAGATAAATAATATTAAAGTTATTTAAGTTTCCAATAAACTGAGTTATTAAATAAGGTGCTGTTACAAAAAGCATATATGGTAGTGTTATTTTTTTAAACATCACATAAGGGCTTGCACCATCAATCCTTGCAGACTCGTATAAATCAGCTGGTATATTCATTAAAATACCAGTTGTAATAAGCATCGAATACGGAATGCCAACCCAAAAGTTTACCAATACAATAGTGAATTTTGCCAGCAATGGATCGGATAAAAACCTTATTTTTTCAGTGATAAGACCCAAATCCAGTAAAAGCATATTAATAGCACCATCATTGTTCAAAAGATTTCTCATTAACAATAGCGATACAAACTGTGGTACAGCAATAGATAAAACAAAAATAGTTCTCCAGAAAGCCTTGAATTTTATATCTTTTTTATTAATTAGCATTGCTAAGAGCATACCTAAAATATAGTTTCCAAAGGTTGCTACAACAGCCCAGATAATTGTCCATATCAATATTGGGAAAAACGTGCTGCCTAGAACTGAATTTGAAGAAAACATAACCTTGAAGTTTTTTATTCCAACCCATGAAAACAAGTTTCCCGGCGGCTGATGCACACTATCATAGTTAGTAAAAGCTATACTTATCATATAAATTAAAGGGAGGATTGTGAAAAGCAGAACACCTGTAATCGGTAAAAATAATAGAGTTTTATAAAGCTTTTGATCAAAAAAGTCCTTTACATCATCTATAAAATTATTTACCTTTCCACCCTTCTTTTTTATAAGCTGTGTTTCGTAAGCTGACGATATAGAAATTCTCCAAAAAGTTACAAAAGCTATTGTGACCATAACTGATAGGATTCCGAAAAGCAAAAATTTCATGGAATTGTCGCCATCTTGAAGAATTTCAATACCTAATTCCTCATCAAATGCCCATCCCTGCTGCTTTGTACCAAGTGACTTTAAGCCTAACATATCATTCCATCCGGTTTTAACCATATAGTAAAAGTACCCTATTTCAACGGATAGGAATAATAGTCCTTTTATAAATTGTTTTCTGACAATTGAGCCAAAGCCCATAATTACAAAAGAGATTTTAGTAGCAAAATCACCTCGTGCAAAGGTTTTGCCCAACCCTAAAAAGAATAGTCCTATATTTTTTATCAGCATCCAAATGCCTTTGGGGATAGCCAATATAAAACCAAACAACCCCTTACCAAGTGCTTTAAAAAAGTTTCCTAGCTTTATAAAAACTTTTTTGTACCACGGAAGAAAGAAAAAATCTATACTCGTCATGTGAATCTCCCAGTTTACTTAAAATTTAATTATAGTTAAAATATTTTTAACTATACCGTATAAGGGGGCTAAAGCCCCCATTATATCGGTAAAAGTGAATTATGTAAGAGTAGAAAGAATAGACTCTACCAACTTATCAAGTCTTTCTTGTACGTTATCAACAGTAATCTCTTTATTTACAATTGCTGCGCCAAATGCCTCAGCTGGAGTCCAGAAATTACCCATCTGTGGGATTGTTGACTGTAATGTAGCATATTGTGCTTGTTCAGCAGCTGCTGCTACAACAGGATTTGAAGAAAGTGCATCCTTATCGCCGGCAAGCTCTTTATTTGTTGGTGCAAAGCTTCTCTTTTCAAAGCGAATCTTTTGACACTCATAGCTTGTTAAATAATCAGCAAGTGCCATAGCTTCCATTGGAGATTTTGTCTGCGAATTAATACCAATCAATTTAAAGTTAGCCATTGAACCAAGATTTGTTGTTGTTCCATCTTCAAATGTAACAGTTGGAAGCTTAGTTACACCAAAATCATCACCAAGGCTCTTTTTAATATCTTCAGCATTCCAGCTTCCTGAAATTGTTGCACCGAGTTTTCTGTCAGCAAAATCAGCTTTTGTAATATCATCATCTGTCAATTTAAACTTAGAATTATTAGCAAGGCTAATAAGATACTTAGCTGCTAAGAGTCCCTTTTCGTTGTTAAAGTCGCATTTTGTAGGGTCTGTTCCATCATCACCGAACAGCTTAGCGCCTGCAGCAAAGAAAAATCCTGCATTATACCAACCATTATCCATATCAAATGAGAAATTTACTACATCCCCACCCAAGTTTTTAGAAAGAATTGTTTCTAGTGACTTTACGTCTTCATCGCTCAAATATTTCTTATCATAGTACATAAAATATGTGTCGGAAGATGAAGGATAAGCATATAAATCATCTCCAACCTTGCTTGCATTGATAGATGCATCAATATTATCAGCAATTATTCTATCCTTGTTCTTAGTAATTTTGTAAAGAGCACCTGCACTCTGCAATTCACCAAGCTGATCACTAGCAAAAGCAAATACGTCTGCTGCTGCTTCTGTATCCTTTAAAACCTCACTTTTTGCATCGGCCTCACTTACAACACCAAACTCGATGTTCCAAGTAGTATCAGGATATTTCTTCTTGAAACTTTCAACCATTTCTTTTACAATTTCCTGATCCTCTTGTGATGCCCAAACCTTTAAAGATGCACTTTCCTTCAATTGGTATTCATCACTGCCAGTATTTGAGGTACCGCCTGAATTTTGAGAATCACTTTTTGATTCTGATTTGCTTGAATTGCTATCATTGCTACAAGCAGTTGCCGCTAGTAGCATTGAAAGACTCATAATAACCGCTAAAATCTTTTTCATTATTCTCCTCCTGAATATTTGATTGTACAAGCCATCATGACTTGCTTATATTTCTTTCTGTAACACAGAAGAAAATCCGTTAAAGTTTTATTGGGGAAACATCCCATATTTCCTTAGCATAGCTGTCTATTGTTCTATCAGAGCTAAACTTTCCTGCATTGCACATATTAATCCAACATTTGCTTAAAAATTCTGTTTTATTAGTAGCAAAGTCCTTGTTTATGCTTAGCTTTGCTTTAATATAGCTGTCAAAGTCACCTAATAGATAATAGTTATCAGCCTCATGCCATGACGCCCCTGTAATAAGGGAATCATACAGCTCCTTAAATTGACCTGTTCCGCCATCATCAAAGGTTCCATCAATTAAAGTTTCTACAACCTTTTTCAGCTTTTCATTGTCCTTTAAAACCTTTTCAGGGTCATAATCTGCCATTATTTCATTCAATTGTTCAACCCTTGCACCGAAAATATAGTTATTTTCTTCACCGGCTTCTTCTACTATTTCTACATTAGCACCATCATATGTGCCTAGCGTAACAGTACCATTAAGCATAAATTTCATGTTTCCTGTTCCCGATGCCTCTGTGCCGGCTGTTGATATTTGCTCTGAAACATCTGCACCACTAACCAATTTTTCAGCATAGGATACATTATAATTCTGAACAAAGACAACTTTAATCAAATCACTTACTTCATTATCCGATGAAATCAGCTTTGCTATTTCATTAATATATTTAATTATAGCTTTTGCTCTTGCATATCCAGGTGCAGATTTAGCACCAAAAATAAATGTTGTGGGATAAAAATCCTTTATACTTCCATCCTTTATTCCGTTATAAATATACAATATGGAAAAAGCATTTAGTAGCTGTCTCTTATATTCATGCAATCTCTTTATCTGAATATCATATATTGACGAAGAATTTATCTTTAATCCCTCATGCTTCCTTATATATTCAGCCAGTTTTTCTTTTCTAATTTGCTTTACCTCTTCAAAGCGTGAAATAACAGCCTCATTTCCAGCGAGATTTTCAAGCTTTTTAAGCTGCTTTAAATCATTAACCCAATCATCATTTCCTAAAAGCTCACTAATTAAGCTAGAAAGCTCGGGGTTGCAAAGCTTAATCCACCTTCTCGGAGTAATACCATTAGTTTTATTTTGAAAACGCTCGGGATAGTATTTATACCATTCTTTTAGCACTCTGTCTTTAAGAATCTCCGTATGAATTGCAGCTACTCCATTAACATACCTTGAAACATACATTGAAAGGTTAGCCATATGTACAACTGAATCATTTACGATTTTCATTATAGAAATCTCTGATTTTGATGCACCTTTTTCCTTTAGCTCTTCAACACACTGCTCATCAATTTTCTCAATTATTTCAAATTCCTCTGAAAGAATCTCCTTGAAAATGCTTTCATCCCATTTTTCTAAAGCTTCAGGCATGATTGTATGATTTGTGTAGTTAAAAATAGCTTTAGATATTTTCAATGCCTCTTCAAAGGTGAGTCCCTCATCCTTGATAAGTATGCAAATTAGCGTTGGAATTGATACGGCAGGGTGAGTNTCATTTAACTGAATTGTGATTTTCTTAGACAAGTCATTAATGCTGCCATTTTCAAGCTTATGCTTTGCAATAATATCCTTTAAAGATGCATAGCAGAAAAAGTACTGCTGTCTTAATCTGAGAATTTTGCCATCTCTATCATTATCATTAGGGTACAAAACGTCAGATATTGTTTTTACCTTCTTAATGCTTTCCTTTAAATCTGTGTCTAATACCTCCGCTTGCCACAATCTCAAAGTTCCGATATTCTTTGTTTTATATCCAATAACAGGAATATCATAAGGAACAGCCATAACCTTAGCATCATCGAACTCTACAAGAACGGATTCTTTTTCACATCTTACGCTCCAAGGGTCTCCATTTCTTGTCCAATCATCAGGATATTCCTTTTGAAAACCGTTTTCAATAGTCTGCCTAAACAAGCCATACTTATACCTAATTCCGTAGCCTATTAAAGGAACATTAATTGTAGCTGCACTTTCCATAAAGCAAGCTGCCAATCTGCCTAGGCCGCCGTTTCCTAGTGCCGCATCTTCAACATCCTCAAGACAGTCATAGGATATATTAAGCTCCCTTAAAGCATCTTTAATCTCACCCTCTATGCCAAGTGCAAGCAAATTGTTCTGTATAGCTCTTCCTACTAAAAATTCAGCAGAAAAATAACATGCTCTTCTACCATTATTTTGAATCTTGCTGCTCTTTTCCCAGCCTTCACTTATATCTGCCATTACTAAATCGGAAATAACATTATGTACCTGATATACAGTAGCCTTTTCAGGTGAAACATTATATTTTTCCATAAGACCGGCTTTAATTTTCTCTTTAAAATTGAACACTGACATTAGATACCTCCATATGCTCTACAACTGATTCTCTCTCTATTAATTTTGTTTGCAATAAAACCCTTGCAGGCTTTTTCCCATTTATCATACTAGTTAAAAGCTCTATTGATTTTTTGGCTATTTTATCCTGTGGCTGAATAAAGGTTGTTATTTTAGGCTTAAAAAATTTAGATATTTCAATACCATCAAAGCCAATAACCGATATATCTTCTGGAACTGAATATCCCATATCCATAAGTGCTGTTGAGGCACCAATAGCCATAACATCGGACATAGAAAAAATTGCAGTAATCTCAGGATGCCTTTTTATCAGTCTTTTAACAGAATTGTATGAATCATTAAAATCAAAGGATGAGTACTCGTATAAATCTGTATCAAAGCTTAGCCCATACTCCTCAAATCCTTTAAGACAGCCTTCATATCTGAGCTGACAAGAACATTCAGTGCTAATATCACCACCNATTATTCCTATATTTCTATGGCCTTTTTCAAGCAAAAACTTTATAGCCATAGCACCACCGGCTAAATCATCTGCCGATATACAGGAAAGATTAGGGTAGTCTAGCTCAAGGCTTATAGCAGTGCATAGCACACAAGGAATGTTAATTCTTTCAAAATCTTTTCGAAAATTTTCAATATCCCCACCTAGAAAAACTATACCCTTTGGCTTTTGCTCAGCACATACTCTTATCGCTGTTTGTATTTCATTTTCTGATGTATGAATATAATTTGTAAAGCCCCTAAAGCCTGATTTTTCAATATAAAACTGCAGATGCTCAATTAAGGAAGAAAAAAANAAATTAAATTCACCTTTTACAATGATTACAACTGAATTTTCTTCAAAAGCCTTTAATCTTATAGCATTCGAGTTAGGCACAAAATTGTTATCCCTGGCTATTTTTAGTATCTTTTTCTTTGTATCCTGATTTATATCAGGATGATCATTTAACGCTCTGGATACTGTGCTAACTGAATACCTCGATAATCTGGCTATATCTTTTATAGTCAAATTTATTCTCCTANTTTTCGAAACTTTTTGTGAAAACGGTATCGGAACCGTTTCCGATAAGTTGATTTTATCAGCATTTTATGCTGTTGTCAATATGTTTTTTAAAAATACGTGAAAACTNACTAAAAAANCATGCAACATTTTGGTGATGTTGCATNTTTATCTGAATTNTTATTTTGTATATTTTCGAAACTAACCTTTTACAGCACCTGCCATCATACCATTTACCATAAACTTTGTTAAGAAAAAATATAGTATTACTATCGGCACTGCAATAAACACAGAACCTGCAGCGAACCTTGAAAATTCAGTTTCTCCCAAATTCATAAGTCCCACCGCTACTGTATATAAGTCCTTTTCCTTTAATAAAAGCTTTGGCAATATAAAGTCGCTCCACGGCCATGTAAACGATGTTAAAGCTGTATATACAATTATTGGTTTCGAAAGTGGCAAATTTATTTTTAAAAAAATTTGAAAATTCGTCGCACCATCAATTTTAGCAGCTTCATCAATGGAAATAGATATTGTATCGAAAAAACCTTTTTGTGTTAAATATCCCATCGGAGCACCCGCACTGTATATTAATATAAGCCCCCAATGGCTATTAATAAGGTTAAACTGNGTCATTAGCAAATAAACTGCTATCATCCCCATGAAAGAAGGAAACATACCTAAAATAAGCGTTGTTTTCATAATTGGCTTTCTAGCCTTAAATTTAAAACGTGACATGGCATAAGCAGTTGCTATCACCAAAAAAGTGCTTAATAAACAGGTANATACTGATATCAGCAGCGTGTTTTTAAACCACTCTGGATAATTATACAACCCCACATCTGTAAACAATGTTTTAAAACTATTTAGACTGAATTCCTTTGGGAAAAAACCATCATATGAATAAATAGAGCCTGATTTTGAAAATGACGCCAGCACAAGCCATAGACATGGAAATAAAAAGAATATTGATACACTGATTAAAATCAAATGCGTAATTATGCTGTCTATATATTTTGAAAAGCTTCTTTTTTTACTCATTTATAAGTATCCTCCTGCTTGTATGACGGTGACTTCACATAGACTATCAANGATATAATAGAAGTAATAGTAAAAATAACAAGGCTTATTGCNGCACCTATTGAATAATAATTATTATCAATCGACAAATTGTACAGCCAATTTATCAGCAGATCTGTATCACTTGCTAAAAAGTAGCCATCCATGTATAATCCGCCTCTTAAAAAATAAAATATACCGAAGTTATTAAAGTTTCCTACAAACTGACTGATTAAAACAGGCAATGTAGAAAACAACACAAAAGGTAAGGTTATTTTCGTAAACTGCTTAAACTTGCTTGCACCATCTATTATAGCAGCCTCATAATAGCTTTTATCAATATTTGATAATATTCCGCTTGCTAAAAGCATAATCGTAGGTGTGCTTATCCACATATTTACAACGAGCCCTATTAATCTTGCCATCCATTTTGCGTCAATATCCAAAAAACCAATAGGTGAGTTTCCTGCATTTACAATCAACTGATTAATAGGTCCGCCATAGGAAAACATAAATTTAAATGCTAATAAGGTAATAAAACCGGGAATTGCGTATGCTAGTATAGGAAAAGCCTTCCACAAGGCTTTAGGCTTTACACATTC
>JGI24708J26588_10002835_pt1 | contig 12952 bp, 13 predicted proteins | sample BioPla1DNA2_FD_26588 | JGI IMG/M metagenome (IMG submission 26588) | reverse complement strand
GTCATCCTGAGACGAGCAGGATTAGTTTGACCCGCGAAGGATCTGTATTTTAAAATAATGCCTTCGTTTATCGTGGTTTGGGTAACATATGCAAATTCTGAGTGTAGCGAAGAATCTCGTTTTTAGGCCATTTGAGATCCTTCGCTTCGCTCAGAATGACATTTTTCACACAGTCTGACGTCCCGTTGCCATTTGTAGGGGAGGCCTTTGGCCTCCCGCATTAATTTATTTAATTTCCCTCCTGGTTTTAACAAATTTGAAAACCCAAAATCCAACCAAACCTCCGACCAACAGGAAAGGCCAAGTATATACAAATATAAGGACAACCCCTTCCACAAATACCTTAAATGTATATAGGGAATCACTAAAAGCATTAGAGATTCTGGTGGCAAAGGTTGTTTTTGCGGTAATGTCACTTCTGAGTTTTTCCACTTCGGAAATTTCCATGTTTATTATGCTGTAGGCTACCTTGTCATCCATTTCCAATATATTTTTGGTCATATTCTCTTTTTGATGGATAATTTCACTCAGTTGATTTTCTATGGTGATAATATCTTCTATTTTTTCAGCCTTTTTCAGAAGAGCGGTCATTCTTTCCTCTTTAACCTTTAGTAGATTCAGCCTGCTTTCGGTATCATAGTATTGTTTTGTAATATCTTCTTTTGAGGTGCTTTGGGAAACCACATTTCCGATGGAATCCATTTCATCGGTGAAGGTACCTATATTATTTTTAGGTATTCTTATAGTATATTGGGCATGCTGAAAAACCTTGTTATTTATACGACCTCTACTTGAAATATGGGAATTTTCTACATAGCCCTTGCTTTTATTGACGATGCTACCTAAATTTTCAATGGCAGAATCAAATTCTGTGGTTTCTAAAGAGATAAACACACTGGTGATAACCTTTTCGGGTTCTATATTCCCAATGCCGGAACCTGTACCTGCCTGATCACTTTCTTCGGGACTTACTTCGGAAAATTCATCCCTTTCACCAACTACTGCATTACTCTGGACAGAATCCTCACTCAAGGCAGATTTGGAAGCACAGGAAGATAAAATTAAAACAATAGACAAAAGACTTATAATAATTAAAATTGCTCGTTTATTGCCCCTCATAATTTTCGCCCCCTCTATATTATTATATATGTTTTAGACGGATAGTAGTAGATATTTGTTTCATGTTTCAGGTTCGGTCCTATGGCAAAGGGGTGTCGGATTGTATAAAAGGGCACATTATCATATTTTTGTTTGTATTAATAACATAGCAGGTCAGCGAAATACCGGGATGTTTAGCGAACCCGGTATTTTTACTATAAATTATATCTATAAATAGTATTTTTGTTATTTAAAATAACAATTAGACTGATTTATAGTGTTAATATACACCAGGGATAAGATCTGTAGTCTTCAGAGACCTTAAGTGGCTTTGGCTCAATATTTTGGTTATAAATAAACACTATATGTGTTGTCAATTAATCTTTTGTCAGGGCCATATAAAGGAACAATGCTTTAATGATTACAGGTTTGTTATGACAGATATGTATCTATATTTTTATTTTGCTGATTTACCGATTAAACTATAAAAAATAGGGGGCTACATATGAAAAAAATAGTATTAATTACAGGAGGAAGCAGTGGATTGGGGTTACAATTAGTGCAAGATTTTGTCTCAGAGGGGCATGAAGTGATATCTGTCTCTCGCAGTGAGGAAAAGATAAAAAAAGCCATAGAAAAACTGGGGAGTACAGGATGTAAGTTTATTAGTGGAGATATTTCAAAGGATGATACAAGAGAAAAAGTTAGCGAGTTTGTTAGGGATAAATATGGTAAGTTGGATGTACTAATAAACAATGCAGGAATAACATATTTGGGTGGAATAGAGGTTTTAGAAAACAACGAATAGAATTTACAGTCCAGACGTTGAATTAAGGGCGTTAACCATACATCCAGGTTGCCGGTTACTATGGCACAGTTTTCTTTATTTTTATGAATGAAATTTTCAATGTCCCTGTCGAGTTCAATTGTAGAAATAATTTCATGAATCCTGGACAGGGGTATCTTTTTTAAAATATTTACCCTGAATTCAAAGGACTCATTAAAACTTATAGTACCGTTTGAGGTTAACTCGGTTAACAGCCTCATTTCATCTTCAATATTCAATTCCTCTGCTATTACAGGTAAAATTTCTTGTTTTGTTACTGTTCCATCCAAATCAAATGCGAAAAAGGTTCTTTTTTTCATTTTATCGTATCCTTTTATCAAAACAAATATTGGGTATTTTTCCCCTATTGTTTAATTTATCGGAAACCGTAGTTACGGTTATAAGATAAGGTCTCATATATATTAATAAATTTAACAGGAAATATCAACAAGACTAAAAATTCGGTTCAGGGTTATTAGGAATTTCCTCTAGTTATGTTTTACAAAAATAAAGCGCTATGATAACATTATCAATATTAATTAAGTAAAGGGAAGGATAAGTATGTCTGGGATTATGATTCAAGGGACAACATCATCTGCCGGTAAAAGTCTTATGTGTGCCGGTTTATGCAGGATATTCAAAGAAGACGGTTACTCCGTATTTCCTTTTAAATCACAGAATATGTCTTCAAAATTCTATACAACCGTAGACGGCAAAAAAATGAGTACGGCCCAAGCATTACAGGCAATAGCCGCAGGATTGGAACCGGAACCGGATATGAACCCTATATTATTAATACCTAACTCGGATACCGGGTCGCTGGTGGTGATAAACGGACAGGATTCTTCTATTATGGCTGCCAAGGATTATTTTAAATATCGTGTTACCCTCAGAAAAATGATTAAGGAAAAGTATAACAAAATTCATGGACTGAACGATATTGTGGTAATAGAGGGTGCAGGCAGTCCGGCCGAAATTAATTTAAACGAAAATGATATTGTAAATATGGGAATGGCCAAAATTGCGGATGCACCGGTATTGCTTGTTACCGATATAGACAGAGGTGGTGCGTTTGCAGCGTTGTACGGTACGGTAATGCTGCTGGGGGCCGAGGAAAGATCGAAAATTAAGGGAATGATAATCAATAAATTCAGGGGGGATAAGGACTTGTTGGCTCCGGGTATCAAAATGATAGAAGGACTTCTGGATATTCCCGTAGCGGGTATTATTCCTTACATGGATTTGGAATTGTTAGACGGACAGTTTTTGACCCATATGGATAAAAATTATATGGGAGAAGAAATAGAACAGGAGCTCGACAAAGTAGCGAAAATCATGAGGGAAAATATGGATATGCAGTACATATACAAGCTGGTCGGGACGAGAAATGTTTAATCTGTTAATAGCGGTAATAATAGACCTTATAATAGGGGACCCATATAAATTCCCACATCCCGTTAAATTGATGGGAAGGGTGATAAGTCTTGAAGAAAAAATCATCAGAAAGATTTCAGGCACAAAAAAACAGTTGAAATTGGCAGGTTTTTTTATTGTTATAATAAACCTATCTTTGGGATTTTTTTTAAGCCGCTTGATTTTAAACAAAGTGGAGGGTCATAAGGTACTCTATAATATAATTAATACCTACCTGATTTATACCTGTATTGCTGCCAGAGGTTTGGCAGATGAAGCAATCAAGGTTTATAAGGCGCTGAACCAAGGGATTGAAGAAGGTAGGCTTAGGCTTTCTCACATAGTGGGCAGGGATACAAAACATTTAAATCAGGATGAAATTATTCGTGCCACTGTGGAAACCGTTGCAGAAAATACTTCCGATGGAGTGATAGGGCCCCTGTTGTATATTATGTTACTGGGAGCACCGGGGGGCATTGCATATAAATTTATCAATACCATGGATTCTATGCTGGGATATATGAATGATAAATATATGGATTTGGGTTTTTTTCCTGCGAAAACAGACGATTTTTTTAATCTGGTCCCGTCGAGATTAACGGCTATTCTCATGAACATGAGTTCTATCGGTAGGTTCAATGTGAAACAAGGGTTTAGAATAATGAACAGGGACAGCAGAAATCATAAAAGTCCCAACAGCGGATATCCGGAATCGGCAGTAGCAGGGTTGTTGGGTATTCAGTTGGGGGGAGATAGCTATTACCAAGGCCAATTGGTAAAAAAGCCGACTATNGGGGATGAATGCAACAAAATAAAAGATATACATATTTATAATACAATTGAAATAATGTTTAGGACTTTAATACTCGNTTTAGNGATTTACCTTTCTTTATTGTATATTGTCAAAAACTGTGTTAAGATATAGGCAAATTCAATATAAATATTTTAGGTTTTTAAATTAAAAGGGAAATGGGTTCAAATCCCATGCAGCCCCCGCTACTGTAAATGATGACGAAATCGGTTTATGCCACTGGATGAATGTCTGGGAAGGTGCCGAAAGTAGGAAGACTCATAAGCCAGGAGACCTGCCTAAAGTAGTAATAAAAGTAACCTTCGGTGGGAATGGTGAGCTTATTTTTTATGAGTCTTTTTCAATCCCTAATTTTTTGTCGGTTAGGGATTTTTATTTGTGAAAAAAAGGGGATATTATATGAAAAAATTATACAGAGAGGGTGTCAGTTATGAAAAACAAAAGAAAAAATTATTTGGTTCTGATTTTGGTTCTGGTTTCTCTGATTTTTGTCGCATGTACAAATAAACAAAAAAATGATTTTACACAAACAGACAATCCGGATGTTGTGCAAGAGAATAAAGAACTGCAAAACCAAGACGAATATGGGATAATTTCCGATGACCATACAGTAAAATTTTTAGACGGCAGAGGGAAAGAAATTACCATAAACAAAAAACCTAAAAGGGTAGTGGTTTTATTTCCGTCTCTTATTGATATATGGATCAGAAACGGCGGGGAATTAGTCGGAATGGTAGAAGGCGGCACAGGAACTGCCCTGGATATAGAGGGGGTGGACATAGTCGGCGGATTTGGGTCTGTAAGCATGGAAAAAGTAATTTCCCTAAATCCCGAACTGGTTATACTGAGTGCTAATTCTAAATCCCATAAAAAACTGACCGAATCCCTTGAAGAAAATAATATACCTGTAATACCTGTGGCCTACGAATTTAAAGATGATTATTTTAAGACGGCAAAACTATTTGCTACTATAAATGACAGAATGGACTTGTATAAAGAAGAGGCGGGAAAGATTAAAGAGGAAATACAAGAAATAATTGATAATGTTCCCGGGGACAATAAACCTAAAATTTTGATTATGTTTGCCGCTTCAAACGCATTAACTGCAAGCGGGAGCAATTCAACATTAGGTGAAATCTTTAAGGATCTGGGCGCTATAAACATAGCCGATGATTCCAACGATTTGCTAAACGACAAGAATTTCAGTATCGAGAAAATTATTGCGGAAGATCCCGATTTTATATTTGTCCAGACCATGGGGTCGGATAAGGAAGCAATTGAGGAAAGAATAAAAACAGACGCAGAATCTAACCCGGCCTGGAGTACACTATCCGCAGTAAAAAATGACAGATATATTGTACTGCCAAACGATCTTTACACATATAAAGCAAACCATAGATATGGGGAGGCTTATAGGGGATTGGCCGAAATTTTATACCCGGAGGCGTTTAAATAGAGGGGATACATATGATCAAGGCATTAAAGAAAAGTCATAGTAAGGGATTTATACTTGTTGTATTTATCCTGCTATTTATAGTAAGTTTTTTCTATAGTGTCGGAAACGGTGCGGTTAAAATAAACCTTATAGATATAATCAAAATAATATTGAAACGAAGCGATTCCACCGATTATCAAATAATATGGAATTTGAGATTACCTAGGACCATTGTTGCTGCTTTGGTGGGGATATGTCTCTCTTTATCGGGAGTAATACTCCAGGGTGTAATGAGGAATCCCCTGGCAGGCCCCAATATAATAGGAGTATCCTCGGGGGGAGGCTTTTTAGGGCTCGTTATACTTATTCTTTTCCCGAGGCATTACTACCTGTTACCCGTAGGAGCATTTATCGGTGCGTTGCTTGCCGCATTATTGGTCTATGCCTTAGCATGGAAGGATGGTGCTTTTCCCACCAGATTAATACTGGCCGGGGTTGCCGTATCATCCCTGTTCAGTGCAGGCAGTAATGTTATTATGACATTTTTCCCCGCAAGGGTATCGGGAGTTATTAATTTTATGGTGGGCGGTTTATCCGCTATTACCTGGAAGGACGTAGGAATAATTCTCCCATATGCTATAAGCGGTGTTGTATTAACAGTGTTTTTACCCAATAAACTGAATATCCTTATGCTGGGGGATGAAATAGCCACCGGGCTCGGTATCAGTGTAGAGAGGACAAGGTTTATATTTATTATAATAGCTTCATTTTTGGCCGGGGCCGCAGTTTCGGTGGTGGGATTATTAAGTTTTGTAGGACTTATGGTGCCGCACATATCCAGGCTGTTTGTCGGTTCGGACCACAGATACCTTTTTCCGAGCACCATATTTTTGGGCGGTACCGTGGTTATGACATGTGATACCCTGGCCAGAATACTTTTTATACCGATGGAAATACCGGTAGGAATTATAATGGCGGCCTTGGGAGCGCCGTTTTTTCTGTATTTGTTAAGGCAAAAGGAGAGATACCAGTGATAGCGATAGAAACAACGGACCTGAATGTTGCATACGGGAGCAGAGTGGCTCTACAAGATGTAAGCATTAAAATAAAAGAAGGGGAGATTGTTACCATAATCGGACCAAACGGTTCCGGGAAATCAACACTTGTTAAGGCGATATCCAGATGTTTAAAATTTAAATCGGGAAACATCGAAATTTATAACAAAGATATTTACAGCATACCAACCAAAGTGTTGGCGAGAAACATAGCCGTGTTGCCCCAAGTGAAGAATATATTGGCGGACATTACCGTTGAAAACCTTGTTTCTTATGGGAGGTACCCTCATCTGGGATTGGGGAAAAGACTGAACAAAAAAGATAAAAAGGTTATAAACCGGGCAATGGAACAGACTGGGCTTTTTGAATTTAGAGACAGATATGTAACTACTTTGTCCGGAGGCGAAAGACAAAGGGCTTGGATTGCCATGGCGTTGGCACAAGAACCCAAAATATTAATAATGGACGAACCGACTACATATTTAGATATATCCTATCAACTGGAAGTGTTGGAACTGATCAAGGAACTAAATGAATCTTTGGGGTTAACGGTTATTATGGTTTTACACGATTTAAATCAGGCAGCCAGATATTCCGACAATATTTACGTATTAAAGGATGGAAGGGTTTGCGATTATGGAACATCGGAATATATAATGCAGTCAAAACTATTTAAAGATGTTTTTAAAATTTATGCACATATATATGAGGACAAGGAAAACAACTGTCCATACTTTATACCTTATAACATAGTCCAAAGAAGGTGAAAAAATGGAACATGGTGGGGATTTATTAACTTACAAAAACTGTTTTGACGGAAGATTGGTAGACTTTAGCAGTAATATAAATCCTCTGGGATTTCCCGAAGGGTTGGAGGAAAGGTTAAAAAATAGTTTTGATACGCTGACATCCTACCCGGACATTCAGTATAGGGCATTGAGAAAGTCGGTATCAAACTATTTGAATTGTGATTACAATAACGTTTTAGTCGGAAACGGTGCGGTAGAAATAATTAATGATTTTATTATGTTAGCCGACAGAGTGATGGTTATGGTACCCGGTTTTTCCGAATATGAAAACAGGGCCCTAATCCATGGCAAAAAGGTTGTGAGAATACCCTATAAAAAAGATTTTACTGTCGATATTGACATTTTAAGAGACCTGGTAAAAAAGGATGATCTGTTAATATTGGGGAACCCGAATAATCCGACGGGACTTAGAATAAAAGAAGATACATTGTCAGATATCTATCTGTTGATGGAATCCGGGGGAGGGTACTTATTACTGGATGAAGCCTTTTTTGAATTTTGTCCGAAAGATTATAACAGTATAGAATTGTTTAAAAAATATAATTATCGGAATGTAGGAATCATAAGGGCCGCGACAAAATTCTTTGCCTTGCCCGGTATAAGACTGGGATACGGATGTGCTTCTGATAAAAAGGTTGAAGAAATAAGGAAAATAAGATTGCCCTGGAGCATTAATTCCTTGGCCGATATATCCGGCCAATATATATGTAACAATAAAAAACATATTAAGGACTATATTGAAAAAAGTAGGGATTATATAGAAAGGGAGAGGGACTATCTTCAAGGGGAACTATCAAAAATTTCGGGTATTGTTCCTGTTCCAAGCCATTCAAATTATATATTGATTAAATTAATCGATTGGGACGGGGAATATATTTTTAATTTTTTCTTAGAAAAGGGGATTCTCATCAGAAAATNCGGTTCTTTTGTCGGTTTACCGAAAAATTATATAAGAATAGCAGTTAAAGATAGTGAAAACAACANGAGACTGATTCAGATTTTTAAAGAATTGAACCGCCTGTCGGAGCACAAGGGTGTTTAGGACATTGTTATATAAAAACGGAAAGCAATTATTCAACCGAATCGAAAGGGAACTGTATGAAAAAAGGAATAACAAAAGAAAAATATAATATGAAGGCTCTTATGATTACGGCGGCAAGCAGTAACTCCGGAAAAACCCTGGTCACTGTGGGGATTATAAGGGCATTAAAAAATAGAAATATTGATGTATCTCCCTTTAAATCAGGTCCGGATTTTATAGACGGAAAATATATATCCGCAGCTTCGGGAAAAAATGCAGGCAATTTGGACATGCATTTAATGGGCAAAAAAGGGGTTAAAGAAGCCCTTTATATGAATCCGGGTGAATTAGCAATAGTAGAAGGTGCTATGGGATATTTCGACGGAATACATAACACCTATGAAAATTCTTCATTCCATATATCCGAGGAATTGGATATCCCCGCAATTCTGGTTTACTGTCCCGAAGGCGAAATGTTTTCGGCTATACCCAAGATAAAGGGTATGGTAGATTTTTCAAAGGGGAGGGTAAAAGGAATTATCCTCAATAAAACAGATGAGTACATATACAAATTGTTAAAAGAAAAAATTGAAGAACACACAGGCATCGAAGTTTTAGGGTATTTACCTGATGATGACGGTTTATTTATTGATAGTAAACATCTGGGGCTGGTTCGGCCCGACAAGAACTCTTGTCTGACAGATTTAATCCGGAGAGCGGCAGATTTAACCAAAAAAAATATTGATTTAGACAGAATTATTGATATAGGAAAAGAAATTGGCATTGAAAAATTTGAATACCCCACAAAAAGGGACATAAAGGTTGCAATTGCTTATGATGAAGCCTTTAATTTTTATTATGAAGAAAACATAAGGTTGCTGGATAAAATCTGCGAAATAGAGTATTTTTCACCTATAAAAGATAAAAAAACTCCGGAATCGGATTTGATATACATAGGTGGAGGATACCCCGAATTATATAAAAAACAATTGTCCGATAACCACAGTATGATAAGTTCAATTAAAAATCATGTGGACAATAATAAACATTTATTTGCCGAAGGCGGGGGGCTTATGTATATGTCCGAAAAACTGGAAGGTCATCCTATGTGCTCAGTATTAGAAGGAGAAACGTTTATGACAGATGAATTACAAAATTTTGGTTACACAAATATGGAATTATTGGAAAACACCATATTAGGCACAAAAGGCAGTACCATAACTGGGAAGGAATTCCACCGTTCCGTATTGGAAACGGATATGAAGGGGGTATTTAATATAACCAAACCCAAGTCTAAAAAAAGCCGAAAATCGGGTTATAGATACAAAAATGCCCTGTGTATGTACCAGCATATTAATTTTTTGGGAAACATGAAAACCCTGGATTATTTGCTGGGGAGCATCGAGTTGCATAAAAGGGGTGTTTAAACTGAATTTGTTGGAAAAGACCTTAAAATCAATATCCCCCCTTGATGCGGAAGCTATGAAACTTGCAAGGGATAAATGGGACAGCCTTGTAAAACCTATCGGAAGCTTGGGACAGCTGGAAGAGATGACTATTAAATTATCCGGAATTACAGGCAGTGTAGACAATGAGCTGAATAAAAAGGCAATAGTTGTTATGTGCAGTGATAACGGTGTGGTGGAAGAAGGGGTAAGTTCTGCACCCCAAGAGTTCACAATGCTTTTGGCAGAAAGTATGGCAAGAAAAATAACCGGGGTAGCAACCTTGGCCGAATTTGTCAATGCGGACATTATAACGGTAGATATAGGCCTAAAAGGAAAAACAGATAACATGAATATAATAAATAAAAAAATTGCAGGGGGAACAAATAATTTTACAAAGACCCGAGCAATGTCCTGTGAAGATGCGGTGAAATCTATAGAAATCGGTATTGAAATAGGGGATATGTTATTTAAAAACAATTATGACATAATCGGTGCAGGTGAACTGGGTATCGGGAACACTACCACATCCGCCGCCATACTCAGTGTTTTGGGTGAGTTGGATGTTGAAATTACCTGCGGCAAAGGTGCGGGGTTGACAGATGAGCAGCATAAAAACAAGAAAGAAGTTATACTGAAGGGAATAGAGGTAAACAAACCGGACAAGGAGGATCCTATCGATGTTTTATCCAAGGTGGGAGGGTTCGATATAGGCGGTATGTGCGGTTTGTTTTTGTCTGCGGCAAAGAACAGAAAACCTATAGTAATGGACGGTTTTATTTCATCCGCCGCTGCGCTTTGCGCAATCAAGTTAAATTCGCTGGTAAAGGAATATATTGTTCCGTCACATTTATCTCACGAACCCGGGGCACAGGCTATGATGGAAGTGTTGGGGTTCAAACCCATGTTAAATATGGAAATGAGGCTCGGCGAAGGTTCCGGGTGCCCCCTGGCTTTTCAAATTCTGGACATAGGGTTACATACATTGAAAAACATGGGGACATTTGAAGAAGCCTCTATTAAGGGAGAGGTTTTAGTTAATATCAGAGAAAAATAAAAACAGGTGATAAGATGATTACGTTGATAACCGGTGGAGCGAAAAGTGGGAAAAGCAGTTTTGGTGAAGCCCTGTATAAAGATAATTTAGATGTAGTTTATATAGCTACATCCGAGAATTCTGACCGGGAGATGGAAGAAAAAATAAAGGCCCACAGAGCTAGCAGGCCGAAGGAATGGAGGACGTATGAGGGGAATTATAAACTGTATAACTCGATTGGGAAGGAGAAGAACTATATTTTAGATTGTATTACTGTTTTGGCATCCAACATAATGTTTGATTTAAGCAGGGATGCGGAATATATCAGTTTTAAGCTGCAAAAAGAAATTGAGCATATGGTTATAAATGAAATTAAAAATCTGATAAATGTGATAAGAGAAAGGGGATACAATCTGGTATTGATAACAAATGAAGTCGGAAGCTCCATAGTACCCGAACATCACATTTCGAGGGTATTCAGGGATATACAAGGAAGGATAAATCAGGAAGTGGCAACATTGTCGGATGAGGTTTATCTGGTATGCTGTGGAATACCGGTGAAGATAAAATGATTAAAGGATTTATATTGTCCTTACAATTTTTAACCGGGCTGCCGATCAATTATTCGATTGAGTTTAAGGATACCAACATCAGGAACAGTATATTCTTTTTTCCTTTAGTCGGTGCCATAATTGGCGGGATCGGCGGTTCCGTGTATTTGCTGGTATCCCCCTTAAATGTTGAAATCGCAACGATTTTAACATTGCTTATTTTAGTCATTCTGACGGGAGGATTGCATATAGACGGTCTTTCGGACACATTTGACGGGTTTTTATCTAATAAAGACAGGGAAAACACCTTGGAGATAATGAAAGACAGCAGAGTGGGTGCATATGGGGTATTAAGTATTGTACTTTTATTGCTTTTTAAATATATACTAATGAAAAACATAAAACCCCTGCCCATGGCATTGATTTTGTCACTGTCTAATAGCAGGCTTACGGCCGGTTATGTTATATCCTACAAAAAAACCGCAAAATCCCAAGGGTTGGGGGATTTATTTAGCAAAAGCAATCCGGGGAAACGGATGATGGTCAGCGGCGGTATATATCTGATTATTTTACTGATATTAAATAAAATATATATATTGCCCCTAATAGCTTCCCTTGTATCGGGAGAAATACTTTCCCATATAGCATATAAAAAAATAAACGGATTAACAGGGGATGTTTACGGTGCCATAATTGAAATAAGCGAATGTATATCTCTGTTAACATATTGGGGGATATTCCTATGGATATAATAATGATAAGGCACGGAAAAACCGAAGATAATACTACAAAAATCTTCGGTAGAGACGATACGGTTTTGTCAAAACAGGGAAGAGAACAGATCGAGAGAACAAAAATATTACTAAAGGAATACAGATTTAAAAACGTATATTACAGCCCTTTGGTTAGGGCCAAGGAAACCCTGGATATTCTTGAATTGCAAGGCATATCTGATTCAAGAATTAAAGAGATGAATTTCGGTATATTCACGGGGCATACTTACAACCAATTATTGGAGAAATACCCGAAGGAAATCGGGTTGTGGACCGATAACACGAATACATATAAAATCCCGCAAGGGGAAAGCCTGGATATGGTTTATTACAGGGTCAAGGAATTTCTCGAGGAAATATCCGAACAAGATGAAAATACAGTTGTGGTAACCCATGACGGTGTTATCAAATTGGCATTTTGCTGGGTATTTAATAATCTGGATCTGTTTTTTAAATTCAAAATAGATAATGGCAGCATAAATATTATATCTGTAAATGACAATTTCAAATTAATAAAAAAACTGAATTATTTCTAAATTAACACGGGGATGGCAGACTGTGTGAAAAAGCACTTTCCCTGCTTTTTGTCATTGCTATGAAAGCCCCACATTTTTGTCATCCTGAGACGAACAGGATTAGCTTGACCCGCGAAGGATCTATATTTTACAATAATGCTTTC
>JGI24708J26588_10002834_pt1 | contig 12953 bp, 9 predicted proteins | sample BioPla1DNA2_FD_26588 | JGI IMG/M metagenome (IMG submission 26588) | reverse complement strand
TTTAGCTGATTTACATTAGATATTCCAGGATCATAGTCTATAGGAACAATATTGGCTTCAGGATATAAATCCTTTACTGGTTTAAACATCCCTTTTCCAGCCACATGATTAGGTAGGCAGGCTAAGGGCTGTACGCAAATAATATTTTTTGTTCCCTGTTCAATAAATTCAAGCATCTCAGCTGTAACCAACCATCCCTCTCCAGTCTGATTTCCCAGGGATAGAACCGAGGATGCCATCTCTGCCAACTTATCAATAGGAGTTGGTGGATGAAATCTACTGCTTTTTGACAGTTCTTCCATTACTACTTTCCGATAACTATTAATATAGGAAGAAGCAATATTACAAAGTCTCATGGTCAATTTCTTCCCGGCAAGATATTTAAATTTGAATCGTGAATTGTAAGTAGAATATAGGAAATAATCCATAAGATCAGGTACAACTGCCTCAGCCCCTCCTTGCTCAATAATACTAACAATATCATTGTTAGCTGTTGGATGGTATTTTACTAGGATTTCTCCTACAATGCCCACCTTGGGTTTTTCTACATTTAAAAGTTCTAATTGTTCAAACTCCCTAACAATACCTCGAATAATGTTGGAAAACTCTCTTCTATTACCATTTCTTATATTCTCTTTAGCTTTATTCTTCCACTGTTCATATAAAAGTTCAGAGGACCCTGCAAACCTCTCATAGGGCCTTGTCCTATATAAGACCTTGGTTAATAAATCACCATAGACAATAGCCATTATGCACCTGTTGAGCATACCTAGAGATAACTTAAATCCTGGTTGGGGATCCAGGCCCACAACATTTAGAGATATTATGGGTATATGACCAAAGCCTGCCTGCCTAAGTCCCAGCTTTAAAAAAGCCATATAATTTGTCGCCCTACAACCTCCACCAGATTGGGTAATAATCACAGAGGTATTATCTAAATCATATTTTCCTGATTTTAAAGCCTTAATTAACTGACCAATCATAATAATTGCTGGATAGCAAGCGTCATTATTGACATATCTTAAGCCCTCATCAATCGCCTCCCTATCTATAGCCGGCAAAACCTCCAGTTGATAACCACTGCAACGGGCAGCCTCTTGCACCAATTCAAAATGTATTGGTGCCATCTGGGGGGCCAGTATAGTATGGGTTTTTCTCATGGCTTTTGTAAATACAGGAGTAACATAGCTTATCTCTTCTTTTTCTGCCTGGTAAGCCCTACGCTCCCTATCCTCTGCCGCAGCTATTAAGGATCTAATTCGTATCTTGGCCGCCCCTAGATTATCCCCTTCATCAATTTTTAGCATCGTATACATCTTCCCGCCAGAGGAGAGTATCTCAGCAATTTGATCCGAGGTTACAGCATCCAAACCGCAACCAAAGGAATTTAATTGTATCATCTCTAGTAAGGGTTCATTGGCAACTAATGTTGCTGCCCTATAAAGCCGTGAATTATAAGTCCATTGGTCTACAACCCTTAACCTATGCTGTAACTTTTTCATATGGGATATACTATCCTCCGTTAATACAGCTAGTCCTAGGGATGTTATTAAGTGAGAAATGCCATGGTTTATACCTGGATCTACATGGTAGGGCTTTCCACATAGGACAATCCCTTTTTTGTTATGTTTCTTAAGACTGGCTAATACTTCTTCCCCTTTTTTCCTCATATCAGCCTTATAACCTTCCCTTTCCCTAACGGCTGCTTTAACAGCATATTTAACCTCCTGGAAAGTTAAGTTATAATCCTTAAACTCATCCATTATTCTATAGACCAAAACCTTTTCATTATCTAATGACAAAAAGGGGATTATTAACTTTATATTTTTCTCTTTCAATTCATCTATATTATTACGGATCAACTCTGGATAAGAAGTCACAATAGGACAATTATAGTGATTGATCACATCTTCATACTCCCTTTTCTCATATACCACTGCAGGATAGAAGATGGTTTTGACCCCTTTTTCAATTAAATCCATAATGTGGCCATGGACTAACTTGGCTGGATAGCAGGCGGATTCCGATGGAATTGTTTCTAATCCTTTTTCATATAATTTTTTATCTGTTTTAGATGAAAGAAGCACGCGAAATCCCAACTCCGTGAACAGGGTGAACCAAAAAGGATAGTTTTCAAACATATTAAGGGCCCTAGGAATTCCTATAGTTCCCCGATAAGCATCCTCCTCTTTTAAAGGTCTATATCCAAAGGTTCTTCTATATTTATAATCATACAGATTTGGAACTTTTTCTTTATCCTGCTTATCAAGACCAATACCTCTATCACAACGATTTCCTGCAACAAAACTTTCGCCATAGGAAAATGTATTCACAGTAAGCAAACATTGGTTTGTACATTTATCACATCTTTTATGGCTTGACTCCATTTTAAAATCCTCTAATACCGCAGGGGATAGTAAAGATGTTCTATCATCCTTAAGACTTCGTTCCCTAGCAATCAAGGCTGCCCCAAAGGCTCCCATTAAGCCTGCTATACTTGGCCTAACAGCTTCACGCCCCGTAATCTTTTCAAAACATCTTAATACGGCATCATTATAAAAAGTTCCCCCTTGTACTATTATCTTGCTACCTAAGTCTTTATCATCCCTTACTTTAATAACTTTAAATAAAGCATTTTTAATCACAGAATAGGATAGACCAGCAGATAACTCAGATACTTCTGCTCCTTCCTTTTGGGCTTGTTTAACTCTGGAGTTCATAAATACTGTACATTTGGTCCCCAAATCATAGGGGGCTTTGGCAAATAGTGCTTCCTTGGCAAAGTCTTCAATCTTCATATTAAGGGAATGGGCAAATCCTTCAAGAAATGAGCCACATCCTGAAGAACAGGCTTCATTTAATATAATACTATCTACTGCCCCATTCTTAATTCTCAAACACTTCATATCCTGGCCACCAATATCCAGTATAAAATCCACCCCTGGAAGAAAATAATCTGCCGCCTTATAATGGGCCATGGTTTCAATCTCCCCAATATCCACCTGTAAGGCGGCTTTCATTAAAGCTTCTCCATAGCCAGTTACTGTACTTTTAGCTATGGTAACATCTGTAGGTAGTCTCTTATAAAGATCTTTTAGGATAGATACTGTCTTTTTAAGGGGATCCCCTTCATTACTACCGTAGTAGGTATATAAAAGCTGGGACTCTTCACCTATTAATACAACTTTAGTTGTGGTAGAACCTGCGTCTATCCCAAGATAAGCCTTCCCTTTGTAGTCAGATAGCTTTTCCTGGCCTATAGATGCCTCCTTATGTCTTTGCTGAAACTGCCTATACTCCTCTTCATCAGTGAATAAAGGTTCTAGTCTCTGTACATTATCCTCCGCATAATCTGCTATATTCTCCATCTGTTTAACTAAAACTTTCAGTTCTACTACCTTTTCATTGTTAGATGATAAAGCCGCTCCAATGGCAGCGTATAACTGAGAATTATCAGGAGTTATAACCTCATTATCTTCTAATTTAAGACTTTCAATAAATCTATTCTTTAACTCTGATAGAAAATAAAGTGGGCCCCCAAGAAATGCAACTTTACCCCTAATAGGTTTACCACAAGCTAGACCTCCTATTGTCTGATTGACTACCGCCTGCAGAATAGAGGCTGCAATATCTTCCTTTCTTGCTCCATCATTTAATAATGGTTGTACATCTGTTTTGGCAAAAACACCACATCTTGATGCTATGGGATAGATAATCTTATGTTTCTTAGCATATTGGTTAAGTCCTGCAGCATCGGTGTTTAATAAAACAGCCATCTGGTCTATAAATGCTCCAGTACCTCCCGCACAGCTACCATTCATTCTCTGTTCTATTCCTCCGCTAAAATATGTTATTTTAGCATCTTCTCCACCAAGTTCAATTACCACATCTGTCTCAGGAATAAAAGTTTCCACTGCTAGAGAACAGGCCATTACTTCTTGTACAAAATTAATATCAAGCCATTGGGATACAGAAAGCCCCCCAGAGCCCGTAATACTAAGCTTAAGACCTATATTTCCCATTTCCTTATGGCATTGCTTGATTATATCTATAATGGTGGTTTTTATGTCTGATAAGTGACGCCTGTAATCGCTATATATTAAATTATTGTCCCTATCAAGGACTACAATTTTAACCGTAGTTGATCCTATATCTATACCCATTCTATACTTTTCCATAAGCCAACTCCTACCAAGTAATTTCTTACCTTAGATAATTGCCCTGCTTAATTTATACTGGCACAACTATCTTAATATCTCACTTATCTATTATTTACCGATTTTACATAATTAATGCAGGAAATATAATATAACAGCAAAAGACAGTTGCAAAAATACAGGGGTAAATAGGCATAAAATCATTTTTATACCTATTTACCCCTGTTTCTATACAAGTGTCTCTTTAGATTTATTAAAGCTAAAATAATTATCTGTTTATGTCTTTTAATATTTGCTCCATAAGACTCTCAATATCCAAACCTTCCCCATCAACAATGACATGGGCATATTTCTCATATAAAGGAGATCTCTCATTATAGAGGGATTTTAAAGTCTGACCATCTTGAAAGACAACTCCCCTTTGCTTAATATTACCGAGGCGTTTCTTAATGGTTTCATAACTTAATTTAATATATACCACTTTACCAATTTCCCTTAGATGCTCCATAGCCTCCTGGCAATATACAACACTGCCACCGGTTGCAATTACTGTATTGTCACATTCTATATCCCTATTTACCTGATTTTCTATGGTTAGAAAACCTTCCAAGCCGTCCCTGGTAATAATTTCCCTTAGTAAAGCTTTCTCCTGTTCTTGGATTAACAAATCAGAATCTATAAAATTATACCCTATAACCTTAGCTAGGATGACGCCTACGGTACTTTTCCCAGCCCCGGGCATACCAATAAGTACAATATTATTCTTCATTAGTCTGTCTCTTCCTTTCATTATGTAATTAAGAGTCATTTATAAACATATCCATCTCTAATAACATTATTTTACCTTATTGTCAAACTTCCTGCAAATCATTCTAGTGCAGTTACATTAGGATATTGTTATCAAATAAAAATATCCTAATGTAACTGCACTACTTTATGGGCAAGAAATATTGAATAAGGTCAAGAAAAAATACAAATGAAGTTAACTTTTAAAAATATAAGGGGGATGCCGCTATAATGGAGGATACCCCCATATATAGCTACATCCCCTAATATTTAATTAGTTATTTATTAATTTCTTTTTATTAGTCCAGCTCATCATCTTACGAAGTTCAGTTCCAACCTTCTCTAATTGATGATCAGCCTCTATTCTTCTTCTAGCTAAGAAGTTTACGCAACCACTCTGATTTTCTAATAGCCAGTTTTTCGCAAAGGTTCCGTCTTGAATATCCGCTAATACCTTTCTCATGGCATCCTTAGTCTCTTCTGTAATAATCTTTGGTCCAGTTACATAATCACCGTATTCTGCTGTGTTAGAGATAGAGTATCTCATACCAGCAAAACCACTTTCGTTGATAAGATCAACAATAAGCTTCATTTCATGAATACACTCAAAGTAAGCACTTTCAGGCTCATATCCTGCCTCAACTAAAACCTCAAAACCAGCTTTCATAAGAGCAGTTACACCACCACAAAGAACAGCTTGCTCACCAAAAAGGTCAGTCTCAGTCTCTTCCTTAAAGGTTGTCTCCAGAACTCCTGCTCTTGCGCCACCGATTGCCAGTGCATATGCTAGTCCCAGATCATGGGCCTTGCCTGTTGCATCTTGATGTACTGCTATTAGACAAGGAACACCTTGTCCTTCTAAGTATTGACTTCTAACTGTATGTCCAGGACCTTTTGGAGCTATCATAAGCACGTCAACATCTGCAGGAGGTGTGATTAAACCATAGTGAATGTTGAAACCATGGGCAAACATCAGCGCATTACCTGGTTCAAGATTAGGTTTAATGGACTCCTTGTATAATTGTGCTTGCTTCTCATCATTAATCAAAATCATGATCATATCTGCTTTTTTAGCTGCCTCTGCTGCAGTATAAACCTCAAAACCATCAGCTTCTGCTTTCTTCCATGATTTACTTCCTTCATATAAACCAATAATCACATTGGCTCCAGAATCCTTTGCATTAAGGGCATGGGCATGTCCTTGGCTACCATAACCAATTACAGCAATAGTCTTACCATCCAATAGTGATAAATTACAATCTTGTTGATAATAAATCTTAGCCATTTTAAATCCTCCTATACTTTCTTTCATATTTTCGGGGATAAATCCCTAGTTATCTAAGTAGTAATATAAAATTAATACAATCTCTTATGTGTTTTGATTGTACAATTAATCAAAAGTAAACTCCTGTATATCACCAGAACCTCTTTCCAGGCCTGTAATTCCTGTACGAACCAGTTCAATAATGTTATAAGGTTTCAATAAATTGATAAATGCGTCTAATTTGGCCTGATTACCTGTAAGCTCTATCATCAGAGATTCGATTGCCACATCAACTATATTTGCTCTAAATATATTAGCTATGGAAATAATATTCTGACGATCCTCATCATTAGCACTAACTTTTACAAGAATCAATTCCCGAGTTACTGATTCCCCTGGAGCCAGTTCAATAATTTCAATGACATCTTCCAACTTCTGAAGTTGTTTGCGAATCTGATCTAATATCTGATCATCTCCATGGGCTAAAACAGTCATTCTTGATATGGCAGGATCTTGGGTTTCACCTACGGTTAGGCTGTCAATGTTATAACCTCTTCGGCTAAACAAACCAGCCACTCTACTTAAAACACCGGACGTATTCTCTACCAAAATTGATAAGACCATTCGTTTCATAGCAAACTCCTCTCTTTTATGTACTGATTATATGTACTGATTATAAAATAACATATAATAGCTTAACTGTATACTAAAAGCCCGCACCACAGGACACACTCTGTAATGGGGCTTCTGCTGCTGTTGAAAAAGTATTAATATTAAATTTTAATAATTGTAACAACAACATATCCTTTTGTCAAGTCCAGAAACAAGGCTATTTTAAAAAAATCTTAATAATTTATCCTTTGTATAATAATTCATATTTATATTATAATCATAAGTCCAAGATTTCTAACTAATCCAGACTTCAAATACCTATGGCGTAGAATTAAACACCTTTTTCTTACAAAACCTGCCTTGTGGAGATTGGCAAAGCGTCCAATGATTATTCTCTTATCTAAATCCATTTTCTTACCATAGATACGAGCAAATTCAGCAGCTTGACGCTGGGTTGCCAGCAAATTAATCTTTTGCTTATTAATAGTGGTTATCCTATCTTTGATATAGGCTAAAAAATTAACATTTCCTACTACATTATTACCATGTTGGCGATAGAGCATAGTTGCCTCATTCAGATAAGCAATTCTTCCAAAACTGGCTGCAATTAATCCAATCCAGGCGTCATGGAACCTGGCCTCTTTAGGCAAGTGATTACTTTTTAGTATTTTTCTAAGGGAAGCATTAAACATAACTGTACAGCCTATTAATTTGTTTTCCATCAATAGATGAGGTAGATCAGTTCTCCTTGGATTCATATGGCTGGATGCGAAAAATGAATTATGAAGTATATTCAATTCCTTATCCACAACCACAGCATCAGTAAACACAGCAAGGGGCGTGTTCTTGCCATATTGTTCTTCCATCTGCCTCATTTTCTTTAAAGTTACTGGTATTTTATTGGGTTTCCATACATCATCCTGGTCACATAACATATAATAATCCGAGTTGGTGTTACATATGGCATTAAGAAAATTAAGGGTAACACCCATATTTTGTTCATTTTGATGTACTTGAATTATGTCTGGATAAAGCTCCTCATATCGCCTTAATATCCCCATAGTATTATCATTAGAACCATCATCATAAATAGATATTTCAAAATTAGAATATGGAGATGCCAAAATGGACTCTATCTGCTCACCTACATACTTTTCCCCATTATAAGTTGTCATTATTATTGTTATCTTATTCATAATTGCCTCACCAACAACTTTCCTTCCTATTTCCAGTAGGATTTNTTCATACTTAAACTAACCACCAAGGGCTTAGGTAGAATATCATAATGCTTACCTAATTGATAACCTAGATACTTCATTGCACTTGTTAAAATCAAATCTGGTATCATTAGGTATTCCCTTTTAGCTATAAGATATCTTAGGCACATATTTACTAATCTAACTCCTTCTGATGTAGATTTAACACTGCCAAAGATCTCTATATATTGATTATGGGATACTCCTAGGTCAAAATTCCTTGATAATTGCTGTAGATAAGAATAGTTATGGGAATGTTCAACTTTGGCACTGGCTGTATAAGCTATTTTATATCCCCTATCTATGATCTCATAGGCTAATATCATATCTTCATTGAAAATAGTCTTATCAACAAAACCTCCCAGTTCCCGATATACCTTATTACGATAGGATGCACATACATTAGAGCAGAAGAATGCCTTAATGCCTAAGCTATCAATATCCTCTTTTGATTTAATTTGGGACTTTTTAGGATAGTTATAATACCTAGTTAATCGCTCTAACATACTTGCGTTTATATCAGCCACTTGGCGGGCATATGTCGCTGCCACCTTAGGATCAGCATAAGGTTTTATAAGGTTAGCAAGCATATGCTCATTCAATGGGATAGCATCCTGTGTCATAAAGACCATAATGTCTGCATCTGAAAGGGAAGCACCGTATTTCCTTGTGCCGCCATGGTCAAAGGATGATTTAGCTATCGGTACAACAATAATATTACTTTCCGAGATTAAAGGTATTGGTAATTCTTCTCCAGGATATTCCTCCGTATGAAGGATGATAACCTTGCTTGGTTTTATAGTTTGTCTGTAAAGCATTCTAATTAAACTATCCAATTTATCGTCAGCACGATAGACAGGTATAATTACATCCACTGTACTGGTATTTTCCGTAACGCTATTAGTAAGTTGATTCTCCATAGTATCATCCTTTCATTTTAGGATTATTATAGCTCTTTGAACATTATACCATATATTTTTCTATTTAAATACTAAAATACAAATTTTTGCAAATTATCTTCTTCTCAGTATCTTAGCTGCCCGATAAATGGAATGATTGAAAGCCCTAATATCCCGCTTCGTAACCTCATCTAATATTCTATCCTTATACTCTTCTTTGATTTCTTGGTAGTCCGCTCTTTCTTCCAATAGCGGTAATACCACTGGGGCTGCATCTATTGAAAGCTGATCCGTTAGATAATAAATATCTTCCCACTCCAACTTATCTGTATGCTGGATATGGTATTTAGCTATAAAACAATCTGGCCTAGCCAGGGAAAATGGTATATAGCACAATGAAGTAACTAATACACAATAACGAAATAGGGGAAAGCTTCTTCTATAAATTGATATAATAACCCCTGCCAGAATAAAAGTATCAATTATTAAAAATAGTAAAACCAGGAGCCTAGAAAATGTTAGATGATAAGCATCGAGATAGAGAAGCATTCTATAAGCTGCTGATGCAACCATAATATAACTACATGCAGTAATTCCAGTCATTAGATAATTGAGAACTTTATTATAAGTAAAGTACATTAAACTGATTATTATTAATATAATATTCAGAATTGTTACAGCAAGAAGCTCAAAAAATCCTCTTCTGGCATACTCTGCAAATGTAAACTCTTGGGGTAATACAAATAAGCCATTGGCAAAAAGATATATAATTTGAATTGAGGAAAATAATATATATATTCCCAACAAAAGTACCATTATAGTAATCCCAATGGTAGGGTCGGCCTTCTTCTTACTATTTGCTCCCCTTTCTCTTGTTTCTTCTTCCATATCATAAGTATCGGCAAATGCACAGATAATACAGTAAGATGCTAGGAAACCAAATATCAACATTAATACAATAATTACTATATTCTCAGAAATAATTGCTCCAAAAAAGTTATTAGTCAATTGTCCAAATAAAATATCTGCACTGGATAAAAGAGATATGACAATAAAAAGGAGTGGTATTGATAGGAAGAGACCTACCAGTACATTTCTCACCCTATCATTTTTTAGTAGTTTAGTATTCTTAAAATAATGATATGAGTTAGAAAATGGCATACCTAAAGAAGCAAAACTCCGAAATAATAGCCCGAAAATCTTGCCGCTGTATTTAGCCAGACCCCACCGCCTATCTTGATCTATTTGATATAGGAGGGATATATTAAATAGAAGTACACTTCCGACAAAATTTAAAAATTGCAAGGTATAATTGGAGGTTAACATGGTAGACAATCCTAGCAATATAGCCCCTAGATAAGAAAATACTGTAGCTTCCTTAATAGGTACTGACAACTCTTTCATAGCCAAGACTAACAGGGCCGCCATTATGATAGTAAAAATAAAATAATTAATGCCAACTCTGGTATCATAAAATAGTACTGTAAATGCCAATGCAAATATTAAACTAATAGTACTAAAGCCACTAAAATTCTGCTTTATCTTATTAATCTTTCTCAAATCCCTATCTGTATTTTTATTATTTATTTCTTTACTAACACTATCTTTATTATCTCTTATTACCATATCCATTTTACCTATATTTTTATTATCCATGATACCTTATGACCTCCTTTAATTTTCTACTAAAAAACCTCTATATAATAGGAAATATCAAACTTCATCTTCCACATATTCTATAATATCGCCAGGCTGACAATCCAAAGCCTTGCACAAAGCTTCAAGGGTACTAAAACGAATAGCTTTTGCCTTATTATTCTTTAAAATTGATAAGTTAGCCATTGTGATATCGACTCGCTCTGCCAGTTCCGTTAAACTAATTTTTCTTTTTGCCATCATTACATCTAGATTAATTATTATCATTGGAGCCTCCTATATCGTATAATCGTTTTCTAATTTATATAAAACCGCCCTATCAAATACCTGAGCCAATACCAATGAGAATAATCCTGCTATTAAAAACACTATTACCAAGACCATAGCTGTCATGGTTATAGCAAAAAACAACCTAATTCCCATTAGGGTTGCTATAACAAATGAATAGATGCCCATTCTCTTAAGGGACACTACATTATCAGTTACAAAGGGATCTCCAGATATAACTGTCTTAAACATCTTTCTTAGGTTCCAAAGAATTGACATAGCAAACATACCTGCCAGCATAAAAATAATACAAAAGGCTATATAATTTTCTTTAATTATGGGAAGGTATTTTCCTGCTTGCTTAAATATTAAAGGAACAGTAAGACAAACTATAATCCCAGTAATGAACATAAAATCCAGTAAATATTTTGTAAAATAGGCCAAAGTACTTCTTTTCATGATTTTCTATCTCCTTATAATTTTCTGTATTTTCAATCAATACTATTATATACAATATATATATTGTATGTCAATAATTATTTATCGTTTATCGATAAATAATTATTGATTAAGATGAATAAGCTTAATTTAAGTTAACATTAATACTTAATTGTAAAACGAAAAGCCACCTTTGTAATTAAAATGCAGTTTGATTTACTGTTTTTTTAATTTATAATGAGCTTATGGTATAATAAATCTTATAATAATTGGGAAGCAAAAAATTATAGAAGTCTTTAAATATAATTTAAATTACCTTAATATTCATAGTGTAGAAGCCATTTAGAATATAAGGTTATTTTATAAATATATATATAGGAAACTAGAAAATGCAGCATGATTGGAGAATTTTCCATGATTAATAGAATTGAAAATCGATACTTTAGAATAATCATATTAATTACACCTCTTATCCTGGCAACCCTGGTCGCCATATATGGTGAAGAGATCTTTTCTTTGAGCAAATACTTACCTGCTTGCTTATTCTATGATTTGTATAATCTATACTGCCCTGCTTGCGGAATAACCCGTAGTATAGGGGCTTTATTAGAGGGGGATTTTCTGCTTTCCCTCAGATATCATATTGCACCGATACTTCTTCTTGCATTCGGTATATTGGCTTATATTGAACTGTTCTGTTTCTTTCTTGGTAATAAGATAAGACTGATACCTAGAAAGGCTAAATTCTATCAAGGATTAATGACCTTTTTCCTGCTTTACTTGATACTGCGTAATATTTTTCCTCTTTTTTAGCAGATAAGTAATATCAAAACCACAACTAAAAAGGGTTCTATTATAAAAAAGCATAACAAAATCAGGGCAAAATAAAAAAGACAGAACTTGACTTGCTTGCCTAAAATCTATCTTTCATTATGGCATTTAAAGTTCAAGTTCTATCTTTTATTAATGGACTTTACTTAAGGAATTTAAACCATTTGAAGTCAAAATTGCTACCTGGAAGGAAGACAAAGCTCACCTTCTGATTGCCAGTAATTTTCTCCAGCTTAAATTCCATCTCTTTATATTCCTCAGAATATGTGAATTCTACATTCCTGGTTACTGTGCCATCTTCATTGCTAAAGAGGATACTAATTGTATTGCTCTCATTGCGGGTTCTACCACAGATAAGTAGACCTGTGCATCCTTCCTGACCAAAATCCATATCGTTAAATTCAATGGTAACATTATTACCAATCTTGCTTATAGCATCCTCAGATATCTGGAAGCTATCCCCATAGATTTGATTGCGATCCTCNTTGACAGAGATTTGAGCATAAGCCTTATCATAATNGGTAAACTCAAAGCCTTTTAAGGTAATTCTGTTATAAAATACAAAGGTTATGGTATTCACACCTTTAAGACGTTTAGGTAGTTTAAAGGTATTGGCTTGGAAGGTTTCCCATATCCTTTTAGCCTTATATTGGGTGTTTAATAGTATCTCTGCCCCTTCTTCCCCTGGAATACCTGACCATATTTCCACTGGTATCTCATTGGCATCCCAACTATAGATAGGAAGAGTTACTTCATCAGATCCATAATCACCAAAATCCAAGTCAAA
>JGI24708J26588_10002833_pt1 | contig 12955 bp, 10 predicted proteins | sample BioPla1DNA2_FD_26588 | JGI IMG/M metagenome (IMG submission 26588) | reverse complement strand
CAACAAAAAATAGATGAACAAAAAAAGGCTCAAAAAGCAGGTTATGATGTAGACATGATACCTTATGAATTAAGGTATTCGCTTAATGAAGCAGAAGAATTATTAGATGATTTACAAAACAAAAATCAAAGAATGTTTAAATTAACAATGCTTATATATACCTATGCTGACAGCTTAGATGAATTAAATAAAAATGTTTATCAAATTGTATCAGCAGGAAGGAAGAAAAATTGCAAGATTTCTACATTAGATTATCTACAGGAAGAAGGATTAAATTCTACCTACCCTATAGGTAAAAATCATGTAGAAATACAAAGAACATTAACAACAGCAAGTACAGCTATATTTATTCCATTCACTACACAAGAATTATATCAAAAAAATGGAATGTATTATGGACTTAATGCTTTATCAAGAAATCTAGTATTTTTTAATAGAAAATCCCTTAAAGCTCCTAATGGATTTATTTTAGGAACTCCTGGAAGTGGAAAATCATTTGCCAGTAAAAGAGAAATTATAAGTGTCTTATTAAACACAGAAGATGATGTAATAATTATAGATCCTGAAAGAGAATATGAAACTCTTGCTAATAACTTTGGTGGAGAGGTTATAAATATATCAGCAGGAAGTAAAGAATTTATAAATCCATTAGATATAACAATGGATTATGCAGATGATGAAGAACCTTTATTCTTAAAATCAGATTTTATAATAACTATTTGTGAGTTATTAATAGGTGGTAAAACAGGTTTAACAGCGGCTCAAAGGTCTATCATCAGTAGAGCAGTTTTAATGTGTTATCAGCCTTATTTTGCAAATCCTAAGAAAAACCCTATACCAACATTAAGGGATTTTTACGAATTTATAAAAAAACAACCAGAGCCAGAAGCAAGATCTATTGCCTTAGACTTAGAATTATATATTGATGGTACATTATCAGTTTTTGCAAATGCAACAAATGTAGATACTGATAATAGGTTTATTGTATATGACACAAAGGATATGGGGAAGCAGTTAAGGACTTTTGGAATGTTAGTAGTATTAGATAACATATGGAACAGGATTACACAAAACAGAGCTATCGGAAAGAGAACTTGGATTTATATAGATGAAATTCAATTATTATTCCAGAATGAATATTCATCTAACTATTTCTTTGAATTATGGTCTAGGTCTAGAAAATGGGGAGCCATACCAACAGGAATTACCCAAAATGTAGAAACTTTACTACTTTCAGATTTAGCAAGAAGAATGTTATCAAATTCAGATTTTATAATGATGTTAAATCAAGCTACATCAGACAGATTAGAACTTGCAGGACTTTTGAATATATCTAATCAACAATTATCATATGTAACTAATTCTGATGAAGGTCAAGGGTTACTATTTGCAGGAAAATCAATAGTGCCATTTATTGATAAATTTCCTCATAATACAAAACTTTATGAAATGATGACAACAAAAGTAGATGAAGTAGTAAAGTTCAAGGAAAAATTAAAAGATGATGAAGCAGTTAATATTTAAAAATAGAAAAGGGGGAGAAAATCTATGAGTGATAATAAAGCATATAAAATTATTGATAACAAAACTAATCTTATAAATGAAGATAAAAGTAATATTCATAGACAATCAGTAAAATCTTCCCTTGATAGCTCAATACAAAATAATTTAATTAAAAATAACCAATATGAAGTTACAGAAAAAAACTATGCCGACTATAAAAATACAGAAGAAATAAATAGACATAAAAAAAGCCAACAGGATAATCTTCAACATGAGGGTTATCCTTCAACCCAAAGTAAGTATGAATATAATCAGGAAAATGTGTATGTAAATAGGAATATAGAAAATATAACTTCTAATAGTGAAAAAAAGGTAAAAAGATATAAAAGTTATTCTGAACAAAGAAATTATAATGAATATATAGATGTTGAAGAAACTACCCAAAACAGACCACTATATGGAAATGTAGAAGTTGATATTAAAGTAGATAGTCGATTATCAGGAATAGCTTCAGGGGCAACATTACAATCTACACCTGATGAAATCATCAAGGATAGTAAGGTAAATATTACTGGTAGACTTAAAACTGATATTGGAAGCAATTTAACCCAAAAAATAAATCCTACCAGTAAAGAAAATGCTGTAGAAAAAATAAATAACAAAACAAAAAATATTTCTGGAAGTAATCTTACAAAATTAGTTGAAAGAGAGATAGAAGAAAAAGCTGTAGAAGATGGAGATTTAACAGAAAGAACTCAATTAATTGGTGCAAAATATGGATATAAAGCAGGAAAATATTCTGCATTAGGAACATCAAAAATGGTAAAGGGTACTATTAGCCTTTCGGATTATTCAAAGAAATTAAAAAAAGGTGTTCAATCAGGAGCTATTACAAAAGCAGAAGCAGAAATTTTATTATCTGAAAAAGCAAAATCTGGAATTAAAGGGGGAAGTAATTCTTTAAAAAAAATATTAAAAGAAGAAGCAATTAAAGGGTTAGAGGATTTTCATGGTTCAGATGATTTAGGGGTTCAAGTATTAACTAAGCCTAAAGATACAATAATTAAATCAAAAAGAACTATAAAAACATTATCAGCAGGTGCAAATAAAGCTAAAAAAGGAATTAAAGGGGTAAAAACTACAGGTCAAAAAGTAGCACAAAAAAGCATACAAGCAACTCAATATATGTATGGAGTTGCAAAAAAAACATTCGCTAGTCCTTTAGCCATAAAATCAACTATCACAGCTTTTTTAATAATAATATTATTAGGAGTTTTATTAGCTTCTATATCTTCTATAACAACTTTAATTCCTACTATTAGCCTTAAAAGTGAAGATAAGGAAATAACAAGGGTTTATGAGCATTTAACAAAAATGGATAGTGAACTAACTAAAGAAATAAGAGACATAAAGGAAAGTTGGTTTAATAGGCATATAGACGAATTTCATTATTTTGTAAATGGATATGAAGTTAATGGAGATAACATTGAAATATACACAAATATAGATAATATATTAGCTTTTTTAGATACAAAATATGACGATTATGCTTTTAATAAAATGATCTATGGCTTGTTTGGTGGGGATAATGTAAAAAGTGAAATAACAAATTTACATAATCTTTTATATGGATATACCACTAATGAATGGACAGAAGAAATTGAACATTCTTCTACTTATACTGATGAAAATGGCAATACCCATACTGATACTTGGACAGAAATTATCAAGCATATGGATATAAATGTTGAGATGAAAAGCTTTGATGAATATTTATATGAAAATATAGATGTNTTATTAACAGAAGATGAACAAGAACGAATGAATGTATTAAATGAAGTTGGATTATATACATCTAAAATTAATTTATCTTCTCCTTTTGATGATCCTTATTATATTTCTTCGAGGTGGGGTTGGAGAATACACCCTATAAGTGGAGCATTATCTAAACATCAAGGGATAGATATACCTAAGCCACATGGAACACCTATATTGAATGTTATGGCAGGATATGTTGATGAGTCTGGTTATAATGATAGTTATGGAAATTATGTAGTGGTAAAAAGTAATGATGGAAAAAGAAAAGTTCTTTATGCACATATGAGTTCTATCTCTATATCTAGTGGAAATGTAACAAAAGGAGATATTATAGGCAAAGTAGGAAATACAGGAACATCAACAGGGGATCATTTACATTTAGAATATTATATAGATGGAGATTTTAATACTAATCCTGTATTTTTCTTAGAAGGTGCTTATAATGGTGGTTTTTCTGGAATGGGTAGTGATGATATAGTTCAAATAGCTTTATCACAGCTAGGGCAAGTTGGAGGACAGCCATATTGGTCTTGGTATGGTTTTGGTGCTAGGGTTGAATGGTGTGCTATATTCGTGTCATGGTCGGCTAATCAAGCAGGATATATACAAGATGGTACTATTCCTAAGTTTGCAGGTTGTCAGGTTGGTGGAGTAAATTGGTTTAAAAGTCAAGGACAATGGCAAAACAGGGGTTATATACCACAGGCAGGAGATATTATTTTCTTTGATTGGAATGGAGATAATTGGAGCGATCATGTAGGAATTGTTATTAGCTCCAATGGTAGCACAGTAGAAACAGTAGAGGGTAATAGTGGAAATGCAGTTAAAAGAAAAACTTATAATATAAATAGTTACTCAATCATGGGATATGGAATACCTAATTACTAATAATTAAAAGTGTAACCCAAATTAAAAAGCTACAGGTCGATACCTGGATAAAAATTGGGTTACATTGAAAGGAGAATTTAAGTGAGTTATCAAAACCAAATAGAAAGATTGAAAGAATTAATAAAAAAGGCAGAAATCAGAATTGATAAAGACAAGGAAAAAATTAAAACATATCAAGAAAAAATTGTCGAATTAGAAACATTTGAAATTCAAACAGTTCTAAAAGAAGCGAATTTATCAGTTAGTGATATGAAGTCTATTATTGATGAAATGAAACTTAACAAAGAAATTAAGGAAGAAGAATTAAAAGAAAAAAGAGATTCCTATAATAATTCATAAGGAAAGGAGTTCTAAAATGAAGCTTATAATAGCAGAAAAACCATCAGTAGCAAATAGCATAGCAAAAATAGTTAATGCTACAACTTCCAAAAATGGCTATAAAACAGGTAATGGCTATATAGTTTCTTGGTGCGTAGGTCATTTGATTACTCTTGCAAATCCTGACAAGTATAATGAAAAATATAATGATTGGAATATAGAAGATTTACCTATACTTCCAGATAATTTTAAAACAGAAATTATAAAAAACACATCAGGACAATACAAAATACTTAAAGAGCTAATGCTTTCCAACGATGTTAGAGAGCTTATATGTGCCACAGACGCAGGGAGAGAAGGGGAATTGATATTCAGGCTAGTCTATGAAAAAACAGGCTGTAAAAAGCCGTTTAAAAGGCTCTGGATTAGTTCTATGGAAGATGAAGCTATAAAGAAAGGTCTTAATAACTTAAAAGATGGAAAAGAATTTGATAATCTTTATAAATCAGCTAGAAGTAGACAAAGAGCCGACTGGTTAAGTGGTATTAACCTTACAAGACTATATACAAAGCTATACGATACTATGCTTTCTGTTGGTAGAGTGCAAACTCCAACTGTTAATCTAATGGTTAAAAGGCAAGAAGAAATAGATAATTTTAAACCTAAAACTTACTATAGATTAATAGCAAATTTAGGAAAGTTTGAAGCTTATAAAAAAGTTGAAGAAAAAGAAAAAGCAGATGAAATTTTAAATAAATCCATAAATTCTAAAGCTACAATAGATGATATAGTTCAAGAAATTAAAAAAGAAAATGCTCCACTACTTTATGATTTAACAACATTACAAAGAGAAGCTAACAGATTACTTGGATATTCAGCTAAACAAACCTTAGAAATTATGCAAAATTTATATGAAGCTAAACTAACAACTTATCCAAGAACAGATAGCAGATATATTACCAAGGATATGGAAGCTTCCACAAAAACATTAATAGAGAAATTAGTTAATGATAAACTTTATAAGGATATAACCTTATATGATTATAACCTTACTAATGTTAATATAAATAAATTAATTAATGATGAAAAAGTAACAGATCATACAGCTATATTACCTACTAACAGTATAACCTTAGAAAAATTTAATAGCATACCCACAACAGAACAAAATATTTTAATGCTTATAATATTAAGGACTTTAATAGCTCCATATTTAGCCTATGAGTATAAAACCACAAAAATATTATTAAGTATCAAAGAAGAAGAATTTGAAGCTTCGGGAAAAGAAGTTGTTAAAGAAGGATTTAAGATATTAGAAAAACATCTAAAAGACATACTTAATATTAAAGATAACACCAAAGCAGAAATTATTTTACCAGAGATTTCAAAAACAGATATATTTACAGTTAAAGATATGAAAGCAGAAGAAAAGCTAACTTCTCCACCTAGATTATATACAGAGGATACCTTACTACTTGCTATGGAAACAGCAGGAAAGATTATAGAAGATGAAGAATTAAAAGAAGCCATAAAAGATAGTGGGTTAGGAACTCCTGCAACTAGAGCTAACATAATTGAAAATATAATTTCAAAAGGATATATAGAAAGAAAAGGTAAATCGTTAATTGCTACAAGTAAAGCAAAAAGCTTTATATCTTTAGTAGATGATAGGATAAAAGAACCAGAACTTACAGCAGAATGGGAAAAACAGTTATTAGATATGGAAAAAGGATTAGTTGATGAAATTGAATTTACTAACAACATTAAAACATTTGTAAAAAACATAGTAGAAGAAGCTCCTAAAAACACAATAAAAAATCCAGTATTTTATAAAAAAGAAATAGTAGGAATTTGTCCTGTTTGTAAAAAAGATATTATAGAAAATAAGAAAGCTTTTACTTGTGAAGATAGAGCTTGTAAATTTGTAATATGGAAAACCATAGCAGGAAAAAATATTACTAAAACCCAAGCTAAAAAATTAATAACTAAAGGGAAAACAGATCTCATTAAAGGATTTAAAAGCAAAAAAGGCACAACATTCAATGCCTATATAGTTCTAAAGCCTGATAACACCACAGCATTTGAATTTAATTGATAATAAGCCCTTTAAGTAGTTTTACTTGAAGGGAAAAATAGAAAGGAGCTTTAAAATTATGAAAAATAAAAAAATTGCTATAGCAATAGGAATAATAATTTTTGCTTTAATAATTATTATATTAATTTTTATTCCTAAAAAAAGTAATGAAAAAACACCAGTAAATAACAATGAAAGCTTTAAATATATTACAGAAAGTGGATATGATGTTTCTGGTAAATGGTATAGTTACCACAATAAAGACAGTAGAGTTTATGAATTGGATTTAAAGAAAGATGGTAGCTTTACTTCTACTTGGCTAGAAAAAGGTTCTTACCTTATAGAAAAAGAAAAAATAACCTTAACTGATACCTATGGGTTAGAAAAATCTTTAGAGCTTCGCCCAGAAGAAACGAAATCAGAAGTTATACTCTTTTTTGACAATAAAAATCATTCATTCACTTACTATAGGACAGAAGAAGAATTGAAAGAAAGTAATACAAAAACAGAAGAAGAATTAGAAGAAATGGATAAATTATACAATAGTGCTATAAATCAGATATTAGTAACTGGGGATTGGGTTGATAATAGTGGAGATACCACCTTAGTCTTTACTGAAAACGAATATACTGCAACCTATAAATCTTCAATTAATAATAAGGAAGAAACAGTTACAAATAAATATGAAATACTTGAATATCAAGCTGATAATAATACTTACAAAATGAAATGGAATGTAATAGATATAGATGGGTTAAGTCATGTTGTGAACGATGTTGTTATTACAATTAAAAATGATAATGAATATTATTTAACTTCATTTTCTTTTCCTTTTGCCACAAGTTATTCTAAAAACTTAGAAATAATACTTGAACAACCTTGTGAAGATATTCCAGATAATGTAGCNACAGAAGATGATTANAGNGAAGCAGAAGGAAATAANTCTAATCCGACAGACAATATTATAAGAAGAACAATTATTGATAATCCTGAAAGAGATTATGAAGCGATATTTAAACAAATAGAAAAAGAATTACAAGGAACTTGGAAGGGTAGCTTTGGTGATAATGTCATAAATGATACTGAACTTTGGTATTACACTTTTACTGATAATAAATATACCTTTAAAAATAAAGATAGAGAGCATAAAGGTACTTACAGCTTAAAGCACCATAAAGACAATAATTATCATTCTACCTTAATATTAAATCCTGATAAGGAAGAACCCATAGAATATGATTTTTATTTAGCAGGAAATGAAATTATAACATTAAACTTCAAAGATAATAATTATCCTGTATTTTTAAAACAATAAGTCCATAAAATAACACTAATAAACTGACCTATAATTAATACTTAAATTGACTATTTATGGACTTAAAATTAAGGTGGATAGATAAATAAACCATATTAAAAGTGCATAAAAGGTCGTTTGATGTACATTAGGTACAAATAAAACATGGGAGTGATGAAATGAAATTTGGATATGCAAGAGTTTTACCAAACGACCAAGATTTAGATATTCAACTTGAAGAATTAAATAAATATGGAGTTGATAAAATCTATATAGAGAGAATTACAGATACAAGTACAGATAGACCAGAGCTAAGAAAAATAAGACAGCAATTAAAAAAGGGAGATACTATAGTAGTTTATAGTTTAGATAAATTAGGAGTGAACATAAGGCAATTAATTTATCTAACAGAAGGACTTTATAAAAAAGGTATATATCTAGTATCTATTAAAGAAAAAATCATTCCTTATACAGAAAAAGGGGATTATGCTTTTCAACTATTTGATGATTTAGTACAAATGGAAGGAAGTGTTATTTCAGAAAAGACAAAAGAAGGAATGAAAAAAGCTAAATCTAAAGGCAAACCAATAGGTAGACCACCAGTAAGAGAGGAAAAAATAAAAAAAATTAGAGATATGTATTATACAGATCAAGTTCCTGTTAAAGATATTATAAAAAAAACAGGGTTAGCAAAATCGACCATATATAAATACTTGAAAATTGAACAGTTTGAAAAAAATGAAAAGTAACCTAAAGGCTAAGGATTTACCCAGTAGCTGAAGAAAAATTAGGTTACATTGAAAGGAGAAATCTATAATGGCTGAACAATCTAAACATGAAAAAAGACAAGCTAAAATTGAGAATTTGCTTAATATNGCTCAAGAAGGTATTAAAGATGTATTTGAAAGTGAAAAATACAAAAATTATTTAAAAGTAATGTCTAAATTTCATCATTATAGTTTTAGAAATAATTTATTAATAGCTTCCCAAAAACCAGATGCTACATATGTAGCAGGTTATCAAGCATGGAGAACAAAATTTAAAAGACAGGTTCAAAGAGGGGAGAAAGGAATAGAAATATTAGGTTATACTCCTTACCACAGAACAGAAACAGTACAGGTAAAGGATAAGAATGGAAACCCTGTTTTTGATGTTAATGGAGAAATAAAAACCGAAAAAAGAAAAGTTTTAATACCTGCTTTTTCCCCTGTAAATGTTTTTGATGTATCACAAACAAAAGGCGAACCTTTACCACAGCTTATTAACGAACTAGATGGCTCTGTAGAAGCTTACAATGACCTTTTCAATGCTATAGGGTCAGTATCTAGGTATAAAGTAGAATTTGAGGATATAAAGGGTGGTGCTAAAGGCTATTGCGATTACCTAAATAAAAAAATTGCTATAAATAATGGTATGAGTGAAGTCCAAAATATAAAAACACTTATACATGAAATTACCCATGCAGATCTCCATGTTCCAGAAATAGAACAATCTAATAAAAAGGATAGTAGAACAAGGGAAATTGAAGCTGAAAGCACAGCCTTTGTGGTATCTAATCATTATGGAATAGATACTTCTGATTATAGCTTTGGGTATCTTGCCAGTTGGAGTAGTAGCAGAGAATTAGAGGAACTTCAAAGCTCCCTAGAAACAATCCAAAAACAAGCAAATGAATTAATAGATAGAATAGATGAAAAATTATTAGAGTTGCAAAAAGAAAAAAATATAGAAATTGAAACTTCAAAAGATATAGAAAAAGAAATAACTTTAGAACATAAAATTGAAGAAAAAACTTCTTTTTCAATATATCAAATACCAGAAGGAAAAGACTTTAGAGATATTAGATTTTTAAATTATAAAGATTTAGAAAACCAAAATTTAAAACCTAAATCAAGTAATTACACTAAAGTTTATGAAGGCAATTTATTTAAAAATAGAACTTTGGAAGATATTTTTGTTGAATTTAATACAACCCTACCTACCGACTATAGAGGTAGAAGTCTTTCTGTTAGTGATGTAATTGTAATAGACAATCAAATAAAACCAGAAGCTTATTATATAGATGATATTGGATTTGTTAAATTACCTTCTTTTGAAGTTCAACAAGACCTAAATCAAAATATAAATCATGGAGAAGCTAGAAGAAAAAGAGAAATGTTAGATAATATAGTCTTTGATGGAGAAATTGATTTAGACAAAGAAAAAGAACCTGATAGAAATAAAATATCTATGGAAGATAGATTTAAAAATGCTAGAGCAGAAGCAGAAAAAAGGAATAGTAGTATAGGTGAACAAGAACATACTAAAGAATTTGAACATCAACGATAAAAGGAGTGAAAAGGTATGAATAATAGTAATTATGATGAAATTAAAGCTTCTTTAAGTAAGTTTATAGATAATAATTATAAAGATTTTGTAAAAGCTTTAATCTCAATAGAAGAAAATATAAATAATGAGGATCATCTTAATAAGGCTTATGAGAAATTTATAAGTAATGATGATATGCACCTTCTCAATAGTGAGTTTGAAGATATATTATATGATATTTCTGTTGAGGATAATTATAGATATACAAAATTCGACAATATTGAAATAATAGATAAAGAAAAAGCTTCAAAAATATTAAATTCTTCACCTTTATCCTCTCATGCAGAATATGAACCTTTAGGAAGCTTTTATTATAAAGATAATGATTTATATGTTGCTATTGATAATACAGGTGGAAATGCTTTTGTAGAAGAATTTGATAACTTAGATGATTGTATTGATTGGCTAAACCATAAATTTGAAATGTCTGATTATCTAGAACAAAAAAACACCAAAACATCTATTCAAGATAAGATTTCACAAGCTGTAAAAGAAGCAGAAAAAAGAAATAGTGATGTAAAGCCAGATATGTCAAAACCTAAAGAACATCAATTATAGAGGGGGCAATTATTATGAAATATGATATACCAAATCCAGATCAAAGGGATATTTTAGATGATAGTAGTGTAAAACAAACACTAGATATAATTGAAAATTTATTAGAACAGAAATTAAATCTTAATATTACAACTGAAAGTGAAGTAGTAGAATTGTTAGATTATCCTGAAAGATTTATAAAAGATAAGAAAGCTATAGAAGAAATTAGAAATTTAAAAGAATTGATAATAGAAATGAGTGATATTTACTATGCCTAATGAAAAGTTTATTGAAAGCCTTAGTAAATTTACAAAAATTCCAAAAAATAAAATTCAGGAATATTTAACATCTAATGATTTATCTAACTTATTTGAACACCCTGAAACAATGGATATTACACAAAATCAATTAAAAAATCTTAAAAATTTGCTGAAATTAAATAGTTTTTATAGTAGAGTATCTAATTATAAAGAGTATAAATTTGAAAAGACAACAGATATGGTAGATTACTTAGATAGTCATTTTTATTCAAAATTCGACAAAGAATATTTTTTAACAGCATTTTTAGATAAGGAAAATAAGCTGTTAGGAATAGAAACCATATCTACTGGTACTGTAAATGCTTCTATAGTCCACCCTAGAGATGTGTTTAAACAAGCATTGATATATAAAGCTGACAAGATAGTGTTATCCCATAACCACCCATCTGGAGAGCCAGCTCCAAGTAATGAGGATTTGAGGATTACAGAAAGACTTGAAAATGTAGGGAAACTATTTAATATAACTGTTTTAGATCACATTATTATAGGTAAAAATGATTATTATTCTTTTAAAGAAAAGGGACATATAGTTGCTGATACAACTATTGAAAAAACCTCAAATAAATTTCATAAAACCCTTTATGAAAAAGATGTTGAAAAGTTTTCTAGTTTATTAAATAAAATTACAAAAATACCAAAAACAGAGTTAAAAAATATTTTAAGAGAAACAACTGTAAAAAATTTTATACAATCCCCAGAGCTTCACCTAAATAAAGAAAAAGATATAAATTCTGTAAATATGTTAAAAGATATTTCTCTAAGATACAATAATGCTTCTTATTTAGCTTCGCCTAAAATAAGAGAACCTAATGATCTTCAGGACTATGTTAATGATAAATATAAAAACATGGATAAAATAGATGTTGTTATGTTTCTTGATACTAAAAATAAAATAATAAATAGTTCCATAATTCCTGAAAATTTATCTAATGATGATAAAATAGCTTTTATAATGAAAAATGCTATTTTACATGATAGTAATTCTTATGCTCTAGCAACAAAAGATAAAAGTTTACCATCTTCAACCAATATTGATAGAATAAATGAAATTCAAGATATTAGTTCAAAAAGTAAACTTGTAGGAATTAATCTTATAGATAAAATTGATATTAAATTATATGATGGTGTATCTTATAAACAAATGAATTTCTTAGAAGAAAAAAATCACTATAAATCTCCACCTAAAAAAATGTCAATGGAAGATAGATTTAAAAATGCCATAGCAGAAGCAGATAAAAGAAATAATAATCAAGAAAAAAGCAAAATAACCAAAAATAAGGATCATCAGCTATAAATTAAGCAATAATGTTAAACTATATAAAAACAGACCTTTTAAAATCAATTCTAAGCGACTTTAAGTAATGTCTTAATGGTATTGCATGGCTACATTGCAAGTGTTGTAACAATAGTCATTAAGTAGCTGAAAAGCATTTAACTAAATATTTTATATTTGTAACCCAAATTAAAGACCTGCAGGTCGATACCTGGATAAAAATTGGGTTACATTGAAAGGAGTTAATAAAATGATTACCTTTAATATTGATGAAAGAAGTATTATAAGTATTTATAAAGGAATAGAACCTAATAGAGCTTCTACAATTAATAGAATACTATCTAATATTAATTATGTGGAAGAAAAGGATCTAAAGGAATTAATGAATACTACAGCTATTAAATTAAAGAAAATTGATGATGAAGAATTTTTAACTTTAGATTTAGAAAATACCCTTAATGAAGCTTTTATAGAAAACAGGGCTGACTAAACTTCAACTATGGATAAAGACCTAGACTATTTACAGCAATTAACAAATATTGAAGAAAAGATAAAAGTTAAAA
>JGI24708J26588_10002830_pt1 | contig 12963 bp, 12 predicted proteins | sample BioPla1DNA2_FD_26588 | JGI IMG/M metagenome (IMG submission 26588) | reverse complement strand
CATCCCATGCCCGCCATATTACTGTACGCAGGTTGCCAACTTTTTTGGCATCACCGACAATATGCACCTTCTTAGAGGGTTTTGCCAGAGGCTTCGGGTTGTATCCAATCGCGTTTATGACCGAATCGCATTTTAAATCAATAGTCTTTCCATTTTTATCTTGAACAACCACGCTATCCTCTTTGATTTCCAAGACCTTAGTTTCAAGATAGATCGGTGTCTTTTTTAAAGCGAGCATTTCACGTAAGAATGAAGAGTTGGCGAGACACACTCCTTTTACAGGTATAAGATCGTTCTTCATTTCTACGATCTGTGGATTCTTGCCTTTAAGAATCAGATTATAAGCTATTTCGCATCCCGTTAGTCCCCCACCGATAATGATAACATTATCACCGACTTCCTTACCNGAAAGATACTCCAACGCATCCATTGAGCGCTCAATTCCCTTAATNGGCGGGNGTTTTGGCTCAGACCCTGTAGCAATAATGATCTCATCAGCTTCAAGCGTATTGATATCCGTGATTTCTTTGTTTAGTTCAACCTTAATTGGATACTTTGAGATCTCTCTTATGTACCACTCTACAAGTCCTCTTTCATGTTTCTTGAATTCAGGTGATGACGCCGGGATAAAGACTCCACCCAGATGATCTGATTTCTCGTAAATAGTGACATTATGACCTCTCTGGTAAAGCACCAATGCGGATTCCATACCGCCTATACCACCACCGATAATAGCAATATTCTTTACTTTGGACGTTTTTTCAATTTTATATTTTTTTGATTGCATTGTCCGTGGATTAAGTGCGCAGCGTGCCATTTTCATTGAATCGGTAAGATCCTGAATGTTAGCCGTACCCTCATATTTTGCCATTGTAAAACATGCATTGTGGCAATTAATACATGGTTTGATGTCAGCTTCGCGGTCTTCCATAAGCTTCATTACCCATTCCGGGTCTGTCAGGAATTGCCTTGCCACCCCCATTGCATCAAGCTTGCCCTCGCGAATCGCTTCCGCTGCTGCCGAAGGTGTCATCTTGCCGGCACAAACTACAGGAATAGTGACGAATTCTTTTATGTGCTTAACATAGGAGAGGTTGCAGTTTTCAGGCATATATCCCGGCGGATGAGCCCAATACCAGGCATCATAAGTGCCATTATCACAGTTGAGCATATCATAACCGGCATCTTGAAGGAACTTGGCTGCTATTTCGGATTCTTCCATATCACGTCCTACCTCGACATAATCATCTTCACCAGGCAGCGCTCCCTTCCCGAACCCTTTTGTTTTCGAAACAACAGAATAACGAAGGGAAACAGGATAGTCATTTCCACAAGTCTTCTTAATAGCCTTCACTATTTCTGCCGCAAAACGGTATCTGTTTTCTAAAGAGCCGCCGTATTCATCTGTTCTCTGGTTTGTATACTTCATTGCAAACTGGTCAAGCAAATACCCCTCATGAACGGCATGAACTTCTACTCCGTCAACACCTGCTTCCATACAGAGCTTTGCTGTTTTTGCATAGGCATCGATGATTTCCTGGATCTCTTCGATGGTTAAAGGTCGGGAATAAACTTCATCCCACCAGCGATTAGGTGTTTCAGATGCACTTGCGCAAATGTAATCCATGTTGAAGATGGGTTTTCCGATCGCGCCAAAGGCTTTGTTTTTGATCATTTTGACCATAATGTCGTTAATGGCCATTGATCGTCCCATTCCGGCGGTGATCTGTATGAACATTTTCGCGCCTGTCTTATGGAATTCATCCATGAACACCTTGAGCTTTCTGAACTTTCTTTCGCCCTGATAGAGCCATTGGCCGCCTAATATATTACGAATCGGAGCAATACCGGGAAGAATCAGACCCGCGTTATTCTTTGCGCGCTCCAGTAAAAAGTTTGCAGCCTCCTCTTTAAAATGGCTTGGTTCCAACCACCCAAAAATTGAGGTTCCACCCATCGGACACATGACAATTCTGTTTTTGATTTCCAAATTACCAATCTTCCAGGGTGTAAATAAGACTTCATACTCTTGTTTCATTTTGTACCCTCCCTTTTTCTATTCAACTGTTACAAGACCATCAGCAGCAATTGTAATAACCATTCCATCCTTGACATATTCAAGGAATTCTTCGCCTAGATTGTCAATAACAGGCATTTTTGTTTCTGTCCAGTTTGATGCAAGGATGGCTCCGGATGCAGCAAGTGAATCAATTGGTTTTGAAAAAAGCATGCACGCCGGTTGTTTGCCGAGTGCGCAAGCACAATAAAGAACCATACCTCCGGTGGTTGATCCTATAGTCTCAGGAAGACAGAGTGCTTTACCGAACATCGGCTTTTTGTATATGTCTTTATTATTCTGGTCACCGCATTTGACTTGTTTATCACCAAACATCAATGCCATCTGAAAGCTGGCAAGTGTATTAAATCCACTACGGGAAACAAGTGCTTCCGCTTTTGCTGTACCGGGAGTGATAACACGTCCCTTAAATGTTCTTGACATATTACTTTACTCCCTTCGTAATTATTTCTAAGATTTCGTCATCGCTATAAAATCGTGCGCTTGTATATGTACGTAATTTGTTTGATGAGGTTATTACGGGCATCTTCTTTGAGAGAGGATTATTCATATACATAAGGGGGCATATATAACTGAGAATGATTCCTGTTGCTTCAAGTCTGGCGGCATATTCGGTTTTCATAAATTCTTGTATAACGCCCGGAGCTGAAGTAAATACAGTCGGAACCTTTACTTTTTCGTTTCCGGCGGCTTTCAAACTTTCTTCAACTTTTACTGTCCAGTCTTTCAGCTGTTGCATCGTTAAATGGGGACATCCTATAAAGCAGAGTTTTGGTTGGGCCTCAGCATCCTTCCATATACAAGGATAGCTGTTTTTCACCCTTTCAAGTTCTGCATCGTCAATTATATAGACTTGTGCATTCTCGCGTATAAGTTCCTCACCGTAATCTATAGCTTCCGGAGTAAGATTCTCAATATGATACAGCCCAACCGATCCATTTGATGCTGTTGCAGCACCAAAGTCCTTAAGATATGCACAAACATCATCGTTTAGTTCTGTACCCAGCCACTTATCGAGTCCTTTTATGTAAGGAACCTTGTCAAGCACTTTCATTCCTACCGCCGAGCCAAAAATCTGTGCTTCAGGTATTTTGTCGGTTCGTACCTCTACAATCCAATCGGCTTTTCGTCCGTCGTCTGTCAAAAGCCCAAATTCAGGAACGAATCCGGCAATAGAGCCCATAAGCTCAATAATACCTGAGTTTCGGTTGCATCGCGCACCAAGTACGCTGTTTGCATATACGACTGCCGAAGACTCTGCCCAGGAGAGAATATCCCCCCGCTTTGGAATGTTACCAACTTCCGGCAGATAACAGGCACAGGTGTAAGCATCATCGCTCATTATTCCAAATCTTTTAAGCTGTTCTTCCAGACGGTTCTGTTTACTGTACATAATTTTGAATACAATATTCTGCAGGAAAGATGATGGTACCTTGTTATCAAGAGGTCTTGGATCTGCAGAGAATTTTTGCTTACTGACCACGTTTTCCTCGAGTAGTTTGCTATACAGGTCATAAACCGGTTCCATAACACCTATTCCAAAGCTGATGACACTATGCCCATATTCGCTGGTGACTGGAACCATTCTTTCAGCAGAAAAAGCTTCACCATACATAATTAAAGTCTTCATAACCTTTGCCATGGTTTCGCCTTTTTCACCGTCAAGCAGGGCTTGCTGCTCTTTCGTGAGAATCATGCTTAGTATCTCCTTTCATGATAAATTACTAAATCAATAATTCAGGAATCACTTAAAGTATGATTACTACAGGCAATTCCTGATTATTTTCTGTTGCTATATATCATATATTTGATATTTTTTTAACAAATATCAACACTATGTCAGGAGATTTTTTAATAATTTAATATAATCAATTGAAATGGTTCTTTATATAAGATTTTACCCTAAAAACAAACATAAAAACAACAAATTAGACATATTATCGAGGAATTAGCCAGAAGAATTATAGAAGATCGAAACGTTTAAGTCAGGTTAAAAAGATATTAAAGGATAAAATAATAATACCGCAGAAAAATACATCGTATTTTTCTGCGGTATAAGTTTTGGTGGGAGAAGGTGGATTCGAACCACCGAAGTCAGTGACAACAGATTTACAGTCTGCCCCCTTTGGCCAACTCGGGAATTCTCCCATATCCTTTTTATTGGCTCTCTCGGAACCGCATTTACTATATTACATGAGGTTTATATCTCTTGTCAACCCCTTTATCAACTTTTTTCAGCCGTTATTAATAGTGTTTTTTATCAAAAATTACATGCTTAAATAGAACAACTAATAAGTTTCAGCTAAGCTGGACATCCGGTTTTATTTAACCTTTCTCACTATAATACTTAATACTTGTGATAATACCTTCTTTCACCTCAAACCGGATAAAATAAACACTTTCCTCTATTACATACACGCAATTGTCAGGATCGGTACGCCCGTCAAGAGCCATAGTAATATTTTCATATTTCGCCTTTAGATCATTCACGGGCATACCTACGGAAATTCCTCTATAGGTACTATATTTATTATGTGTAATCTCCATGCTGCTTATTGAAAAAGTTCTCATGCCTGTTTTCCTCGAGTAGTTTGCTATACAGGTCATAAACCGGTTCCATAACGCCTATCCCAAAACTGATGACAGTATGTCCATATTCGCTTGTGATTGGAACCATTTTTTCAGCAGAAAAAGCTTCACCATACATAACCAAAGTCTTCATGACCTTTGCCATGGTTTCGCCTTTTTCACCGTCAAGCAGAGCTTGCTGCTCTTTCGTGAGAATCATACTTCGTATCTCCTTTCATGATAAATTACTAAATTAATAATTCAGGAATCACTTAAAGTATGATTACTACAGGCAATTCCTGATTATGTTCTTTTGTTATATATCATAACTTTTCATAACTTTGATATTTAATTAACAAATATCAGCACTTTGTAAGGAGATCTTTTAATAACTTAAATATAGTCAATTTAAAACAGTTCTTCTTATAAGAATGTACCCTAAAAACGAATCATAAAACGACAAAATAGACATATTATCGAGGAAAAAATTGATAACAAAAAACAATCCAATAGTTAGTTTCCTAAAAAGCATGACAACACCTCCCGGACAAATTTATCCCTTTCATTAATCCATGGGCTGTGACCTGAATACTCAAACCAGACTATCTTTTTGTCAGGGGCATCCAAGACCCGCTCATATTCCTCAACCAGTACCGTTGGTGCATTGATATCATGTCGTCCCAGAAAAAAATATACAGGGACTTCCAGCTTTGTGTAGCCGGTTCTCATGTCGATTCCGTAGAGTTGCTGGTACACATGATTATATGTGTTGACAATGCCACGGAAATAATTGATTTTATCAAGCAGTCCATATTCAGGAGAACAAATATCCCGTAAGGTGTTGTAGCCGGGGTTGTGAATCTTTGGATTGTTTGTCATGACCATACTGAGATAATTCAGATATACTGCACTTTTCCAGGTAACATTCTTACCGTAATAGGGTGGCTCTCCGTTTGCCGTAAGTTTTTCCACAATTTCAGTGTCTCCGTTGTTTTTTGCAATGTCCATCGCCATTGCGTAATCCATCCGCTCGGTCTCAGCAAAATCAATCATTTGGCCCGTTCCAATCAAAGCATGATAAGACTGCGGATATTTATTCACCAGGAAGACTCCCAGCGCACTGCCCCATGACTCGCCGATCAGATAAATTTTATTCTTTGAAAAGCGTTTTGTTAAGTATTCGGTCAGGGCATAACCGTCCTGTATATAAGTCTCTGCCGTTATGTTATGCGTCTTTTCTGCGTAGTAAGACTTACCGGAGCCTGGCTGATCCCAATTTACCACTACAAAGTGCTTCTCCAGTTCCATCAGTTCATGGCGAACAGCTGCCATTTGTGTCCCACCGGGGCCTCCCGCTAAAAAGAGAAGCACAGGGTTATTTTTATCCCAACACCTAATGCTTATCCATTGTTTTCTGCCGTTCAACTCTAGTTCAAACATTTCCGCTATACTGTTTTCATAATCAATGGGTGGCGTATATGCATATATTTGAGTATAAGTTACAAATCCTATATTTATTATCATCACAACTGCTAATAACAATGCTGTTTTTTTAATGTTATTAATCTGCTTTAGATTCGCTTTTTTGCCAATACTTATAATAATACGATGCGTTAACTTCAGTAACAGCACTACAAGTAGCAAAACCGTAATAATAGTTAGAATCAAGAATATTGATAACTGAATCATAATTTGACCTCCATTTTTATACCAAAACATTCAGTTTCTTTTTCGTATATACTTTCGAGAGCATTTCCCATAAGGGGTATATCAGTTATGCGACTGTCTTTCAGGTGCAATCCACTTTTTTCTGCCAGGCTCTTGACTATTCTAAGCTTTTCCGCTTCTTTCAGAGGCTCACGGAATATAAATACGCCTCCGGGCTTTATTGATTTCACCAGTGCAGGCATTACAGTTTCCAGATTAATTTGTGAGAGATCATGCAATACAAAGTGGCAGTATACCACATCATATCTGTTTTCAGGCAACATTGGAAAAGCAGCATGCATATAGGTAGTATTATTAAAATCCTTCAAAGTATTTCTGCAAGCATTCAGCCAACGCCCGGAAATGTCCAGACAAGTCAGGTGTCCATGGAGCAACCGTTTCGCAACGTAATACGCAACCGTTCCCATACCGCATCCGAAATCCAGCACCTGTTCCCCGCCCTTTATTGGAATACAATCAGCAAATGTCTTGTATACCGGCTTTCCGTAAAAACGAAAAGCTATTGATCCGGCTAAAGTGGTCCGTGTCCAGCATGACAAAAATACTTTCTTCAGGAATGTCAAACTCATATTTAAAGCCTGCCTGCTCAAGCTGAGGTACAAGCTCACCGCACTGTTGACGGAGAAATTCACAAATATCTGTTCTTTCAGTCTTTAAAGAAAAATCCGGACTGTCAATCTTGGAAAGCTCAAATAACCCGTTTAACAGCCGGTTTGCCCTTTGACTGTTTTTATAAATAATTTGCAGATATTCTCTGCGTACTTGTTCGCTAATATCATCTTTTTGGCAAAGCCTCTCAGCATAGCCCTGTATGCTTGACATTGGATTTTTAAGATCGTGAGATATGTCGAGAATAAGTCGCCGCCTGTCATCCTCCGATTTTTTTCGCATTGAAATCTCGTGTTCAATTCTGGAGGCCATATCATTAAAGGTGTCCTGTAACTCTGCAAACTCATTTTTCAGGCGTAAATCCACCCTCACCGAATAATCACCTTCCCGCAAAAGCCTTGTACCATCGCAAAGCTTTCTTAGGGGGACTGTTATCTGAGATGCGGTAATTCTTGCGTAAATAAAGGTGATAACTGCAATAAGCACAAGATATACAATAATCACTGCGCTAAACACAAGTGCGGCTTTGCCAAAATCTCCTGTGGCAGCATCCATATTTATTATGAAATTAAAATCAATCCATATAGAAGCGGGAAAGGTAACAATCAGCCAGAATTTGCCCTGCGGGTTATACATAATATCGTGGTTGAAGGGCGTATTTTTATCTTTGCTCAACCTCAAAAATTCGGTAAATTCCGCGGCAGTCAGTTGTTTTTTTGGAATCGCATCTTTGCCTTGTGAAACTACTACACGGTATTCTTTGTCGATCACTTGTACACTACCGCCGTTTTGCACAACCTGGGCGGTATCAATTTGATTATAGTCGTCCTGCATAATTGAACTTGCAGGATATTTGTTTTTAGCAAAGAGATCTGATGCCAGTTGACTTGCAAATGACATTAGTGAAAAGGAAAGCACCGTTGAAAGAATAACCATAACAAACACAACCAGATAATGAGTTAGGAATTGATTGGCAATTTTTTTCTTCATAATGCTTCACCTGTGTAATGCAGCTTATATCCGATGCCACGAATTGTTCTTATGTATTGCGGCTTCTGCGGATCATCCTCAATACGGCTTCGGATTCGGCTGATATGCACCATAATAGTATTATCGTCATAATAAAATGCCTCATCCCACACCGCCTGATAGAGTTGTCGTTTTGTAAAAACCTTCTCCGGGTTTTCCATGAAATGCAAAAGCAACTTGTACTCTTTTGCGCCAAGCTCTATTGGAACTGAGTCTTTAAAAACACAGCATTTTTCTTTGTCGATGGATAAATGTCCATATGTAATATTACCGGAATTTTGCTTCTTCGGTGACAAGTACTCGTTACTTCTGCGCAGCTGTGCACCCACCCGGGCTATTAACTCGGCAATGGAAAATGGCTTGGAAATGTAATCATCGGCACCAAGTCCAAGTGCCAGTACTTTGTCCATATCATCCGTCCTGGCAGTCAGGAAGATCACAGGTATAGTACTGCTTTCCCGAATTTTCCGGAGTAAATTAAAGCCGTCCATCACAGGCATCATAACATCCAGTATGGCTAACCCTATATCATGCTTAGCTATGATATCCCATGCTTCCTTTCCGTTTTGTGCCGTTAAAACTGTATAGCCGTTTTCCTCAAGAGTAATTTTAATCAGGTTTCGGATGTCAGCCTCATCGTCTGCGATTAGAATTTTCATATAGTTTAGCACCTCCCGAAAGTCATATTATTTACTTTCGGTCTGTCAATTTCATCGCTGTGCTTGCACTTCACAGGATGTTTTATACTGGAGCAGAGCTTTTTATAAATATTTAGAAAACTTTAGCAACACACAGGATGAATGGATTGTAACTAAGCTTACAAACAGATGTTAAAGGATAAAACAACAATACCGCAGAAAGATACATTGTATTTTTCTGCGGTATATGTTCTGGTGGGAGAAGGTGGATTTGAACCACCGAAGTCACTGACAACAGATTTACAGTCTGCCCCCTTTGGCCACTCGGGAATTCTCCCATAACCTTATTTTTTGGCTCTCTTGAGAACCGCATTTACTATATTACATGAGGTCTGCATCTCTTGTCAACCCTTTTATAAACTTTTTTCAGCCATTTTTGCTGTTAGTTTTTCCTGGAAAATTACATACAAAAACAGACCACTGGTATACATCAGCGTAACCGGACAAGCAGTTTTATTCAACCAATCTCACTATAATACTTAATCTTTGTGATAAGACCTTCCTGAACTTCAAACCTTATAAAATAACCGCCGTCTTCTATTACGTACCCGCAATTGTCAGGATCGGTACGCCCGTCAAGAGCCATAGTAATATTTTCATATTTCGCCTTTAGATCATTCACTGACATACCTACGGAAATTCCTCTATAGGTACTATATTTATTATGTGTAATCTCTATGCTGCTAATTGAAAAAGTCCTCATCCCTGAAATTATAACTGTTATGCCGTCATATTCCAGTGTTTTTACAGTCATACCTTCAAATGTATCCGAAGACTCATCCAATACCTTCACAGATTCACTATCAGGATCCCCCAAGACACTTTTCAACATACTAACAATCTGATCNCCGGTGCCCCTATCATCTAATGAAATAAATCTATCCCCCAGAAAAACTGAAAACTCATTTGCATCCCGTGGTTCAGGAACCGATTGCATCATGAATTGTTCTTCATTGCCGGAGCGCTCTTCAGCCCCAAGCAATCCTCCGATTTCATCTCCATTTTCTGCAGATTTCTCTTTAACACTATCGTCACATGCACCATAACCTGAAGTAATTGAGATTTCATTGTTATAATCCGGTGCTGGTGCCGGAGCCTCTGGTGCAGCTTCTGAAAAGCTGATAGCATAACCGGTATCATATGCAGCTGAAGCAGCTGGTGCCTGCGGATTTGCACTGGATGATTTCTTAGTATTATAAACACCGGGCATCATAAGAATAAGCACTAAGATGAGAGCTCCCGCTGCCAGCGGTGTACCAAATTTATATGCCATTCTCATAAAACTCTTTGGTTTTATCTTTTTATCTCTGGTTATTTCTGTCTGACATTTTTCCAAAGTAATATTAATAAGATCATCCGAGGCTTTAATGCTCGATAGCCCTGACTTTAAAGCCTCTTTAATCATGTCATCAGAGATAGAACAAGATGAGTTTCTATCATATGATTCAGCCATGAGCCTCACCTCCAATCATGTCGTGAAGCAGTGTCCTCGCTTTGAACAGCCTACTTTTCACGGTCCCCCCCGGAATTCTTAAAACTTTTGCTATATCATTAACTCCCATCTCCTGATAATAGAAGAGATGAATAATTTCTCTGTATTTGTCGGGCAGCTTCATAATGGCATTAATTAGTGCCTGTTTTTCACTTCTTTTCTCGATTATCTCTTCGGTATCACTGTCGGCAGTATATGTAAGAAAGTCATCTGTAACAACCACACGTCTTTTCCAGGCACTTCTTATATAATCTCTGCAGATATTTACGGCAATACTTATAATCCAAGTTTTTTCGCTGCTCTCCCGACGGTAGCTCGAATAAGAACGGACAACCCTGAGAAATGTTTCCTGGTACACATCCTCTGCCAGCTCTTTCGACTTAAGTATTACTGTAGCTATTCTTAAAACATCATTTCCATATTCCTCGATGAGTCGAGTTATCTCTTTGTTCATTTCTGAAGGAGTCAAGTTTTCTGCCTCCATCCTTCACTTAATTTGACGAATAATATCTGTTTTGGTTCACAAATAGAATTATACTTTAATATTTCATTCTTTAAAAGCCTCATTATACTATATAACGAGACGGTATTTACCTTTACTCACGAATATTATACTGTAATCCCCCTGCATAATCATGTATAATATCATTGATAATTTAAGTAAAGACAGAATTAATTTTGATTTACATAGAAAAATACGAACTGCACGAAAGGAAAGATATTATGGAACGTCAAGTAAGAACCCGCTTTGCACCAAGCCCCACCGGGTACATGCATATTGGAAATCTGCGAACAGCATTATATGAGTATCTGGTTGCAAAATCCCAGAACGGTAAATTCATTTTACGTATTGAAGATACTGATCAGGAACGCTTGGTAGAAGGCGCTGTAGATATTATTTATAACACTTTGAAACTGTGTGGTATGAAGCATGATGAGGGTCCTGATATAGGAGGGCCATACGGTCCATATGTTCAAAGCGATAGAAAAAACACTTACAGGCCTTATGCCGAAGAGTTAATTGAAAAGGGACATGCATATTATTGCTTCTGTTCCAAAGAAAGGCTGGATGCTTTGCGGGCAGAATGTGAAGAAAAGAATCAGACATTTATGTACGACCGCCACTGTCTGAACCTTTCAAAAGAGGAAATAGCCGCTAAACTGCGGAACAAAGAACCCTATGTAATCAGACAGAAGATGCCCAGAGAGGGCACAACAACATTTGAAGATGTTGTATATGGTACCATTTCAATTGAGAATAATATGCTTGAGGATCAAATTCTGCTTAAGAGTGACGGTCTTCCCACGTATAATTTTGCCAATGTGATTGATGATCATCTTATGGATATTACACATGTGGTAAGAGGAAGCGAGTACCTTTCCTCCACGCCAAAATACAATCTTTTATACGAAGCATTCGGGTGGGATATCCCGATTTATATTCATCTTCCCCTTATAGTTAAGCCCGATGGTTCTAAAATATCCAAACGTAAAGGCGATGCCAGTTTCGAGGATTTATTGAAAATGGGGTTTCTTGTAGAAGCCATAATCAATTATATTGCACTTTTGGGTTGGTCCCCCGACTCAAATCAGGAAATGTTTACACTTTCTGAGCTGGAAAAAGTATTTAATATAAAGAACATAAGTAAATCACCGTCAGCTTTTGATATGGATAAGCTAAGGTGGTTTAATGCACAGTATATCAGGGCGATGAGCGCAGAAGAATTCCATGCTCTTGTTCTGCCCTATCTTTCTGAAAGTATATCCAACAAAGAAATCGATTTATTTAAGATAAGCAAGTTATTACAGGCGCGAACTGAGGTTCTGACTGATATTCCTTCTAAAATAGGCTTTTTTAATGAATTGTGTGACTATGACCTTAATATCTATGTTCATAAAAAAATGAAAACTACATTGGACAATTCACTTAAAAGCTTAAAGGAAGCTCTTCCTGTGTTAGAGAATATGGACGACTGGAATGAGTCTTCTATCCATGACAATCTTCTGGGTTTAGCAGAACGCCTCGGCATAAAAAACGGACAAATGCTCTGGCCAGTTCGCACTGCTCTTTCAGGCTGGGAGGTTACCCCCGGCGGAGCAATAGAAATTGCGGATATACTTGGGAAAAATGAATCCTTAAGACGGATAAAAATTGGAATAGAAAGATTAGAAAAGGCATTAACCGCGACCGAATAATATTAAAGGCTGTATCGGAATACTGAAAATGTTATTCCGTTACAGCCCTTTTATTACTCATCCTGCGTTGCCTGTACCACCAGTCTGTGTGAGCCAATTCCCGGCGGGTCACATGTAAATACGGTTAATATCTTGTCGGTATCATTCTTCTCAATTATAGAAAAATCGTCGGGCTCTATAATAAACTTCTTATATATGGTATAGTTCAAGGTCTTTTCCTTGGTCTGTACGGTTATTTTATCTCCGATTTCTAATTCATTCAAACGGTTTAGATATTTCCCGAAGGTAAAGCTGCGATGTCCTGCCAAAACACAATTTCCAACTTCGTCCAAATCATCTGTATACGGGAGTCTGCCGGCAGCAACCCGAAGGGTATCATCATCANCTCCGTCCATAATCAGCATCTTTACATCTATTTTTGGTATAAGTAAAACTCCTTTGGTACGCCTTTGCATCTCTTCCTTGCTCATCCCCGGCTTCTTAGCCGGTGCAGGTGTTGCTGAAGGCTCCTCTTCTGCAGGCTCATCCTCAACAGGTTCATCTTCTGCAGTTGCTTCCGGCGCAGC
>JGI24708J26588_10002829_pt1 | contig 12970 bp, 7 predicted proteins | sample BioPla1DNA2_FD_26588 | JGI IMG/M metagenome (IMG submission 26588) | reverse complement strand
ATAATGCTGACTGATGTAGTACACACCCAAACTATAAACCATATAATGGCCCAGCTAATTGCCAGCCACCATATACCCAGTATAATGTGCAGCAATATCAGTATTGGGAATATGATAATAAGTAACCGTTTCATAACTATCCGATAACACTTAGTGACTGACTTAAAACTTAGTGTTGCAAAACCTTTCCTTCTTCAAACACTAAATCATTATTGGTCTCAAAATCGAATAAGGTCATCTGACGCAGGGTATAGAGATTTATCCAATAGTCAGACAACGTACTTATATACTGTAAACGGGCACTGTCTTTTGCCTTCTGTGAAGAAGTAAGTCGCAGTACATCTGCCTGTCCACTGCTAAACCTGGTCATTGTAAGCTCATAACTCTCGTTCGCAAGAGTATCTGACAGTGCCGCAGATTCCACACGACTTTTCTGAATATTGAATGCAACTGCCCTGGTTATGGCATTTTGCTTAAACTGTTGTAGTGACTGACTGGCTGCAACCTGAGCAATTTCCAGCTGTGACCTGGCCATTTCATAACGGCCTTTGTTTCGCCCCCAATCCAGAATGGGAATATTTATCCCAACAGCAACCTGTTTGTATGTATCAAACTCAGGTCTGTACACTTCACCAAGTGTACCACTTCCCAGATATGAACCGTCATCCTTACTCAAACCGTATGATAAACTTACATCAGCCTGAAAATGCCTGGCACGGTTGGCCCTGTCCACATTACTCTGTTGTTGCAAAATATTCAGCTCCAATTCAAGCATTTCGGGATTGTTTTCAAGTGCTTTCTGAAGCACAAGCTGAGGATCTACCTCGTGTACCGGCAGCTCATCAGGAATTACTATATCCAGTTCTATATCTAAAGGCAACATAAGGAGGTTCAACAGGGATTCTTTTGCCTCCCTCTGATACATCTCCCATTCCTGTACACTGATCCTTGCATTGTTGTTGGCAAGTCTTAGATCCAGCAACTCTTCACGTGTTACTGTGCCTAATTCGAAACGACGTTGGGCAACCACCAGAAGCTTATCACTATTCTCAAGGTTGGTTTTTGCCATCTCCAGCTGTATTGATGCATTAATCAACGAGAAAAAATACCTGATTGCAGTAAGGTTCATGGTCTCAGACGACTGGAGATAGTCCTTTTTGGCCTTCTCAAATTCCAGAGGTTCTATTTTTCTCTGCCATTTCAAGTCATTATATCCGAAAAGCTGCTGCTGATATCCAAGACGAAATGGCCGTGAAGAATATTGCGTATAACTGTTTTTTCCAAAGTTCTCTACACGACCAAGCTCTGACTGTATTGAAAAAGCACCTCCGGTAGCTGCAACCTTCTGTGTTATACTAAGATTCAGATCAGACAATAGATTCTCAGTCCTTACATACTCATCAGACTGCGTCTCCCAATTATAACGAAGTTCGGAAGCATTAGAATATACCAGGGGATTTGCCCGCAGGCTCACTGCGGGCAACATATCAGCCAGATAACTGCGGTATGCCCAGTAGTCAGCCATGTAAGAATATTTATTAAGCAATGCCTGTAATGATTGTTTTTGAGCCAGATTCAATGCATCATTCAGACTAAGCCTGATTTCACCTTGTGAAAAACTGCCAAGACTGCAGCACAACATTATACCCAACAAAAAACTTGTCTTTTTCATATAATAATGATTTGACCTTCTTTAGTCTGCTAATTCATTACTTCTCTCGTCCGATTTTCTGTATATGTAGTAATAAAACAAAGGAATCACATACAAGCTGATATAGGTTCCGATTATCATACCTCCAATAATTGTAAGGGCCAAAGGCCTCTGTAGTTCGCTTCCCATCCCGCTTCCCCATAGTACAGGGACCAGAGCCAGAACAGTAGTCAGCGCTGTCATTATAATAGATTTCAACCTCCTGTGTCCACCTTCCTTAATAGCAGGAAGCAGTGGCATCCCCTCAGCTCGCAGCCGATTTATCGTATCAATCTTTAGTATTGAGTCATTCAACACCACACCACTCATAACGATAATACCAATCATCGACATTATGTTAATACTGCTTCCAAATATCCAAAGCATAAACAAGCCACCTAAAATTGCAACGGGTATTTCAAGCAAGAGAATAACAGGCTGGCTCAAAGACTCAAACTGTGCAGCCAGAATAAAGTAAAGCAATGCAAGAGCAATAAGGAGAACTACAGCAAGTTCCCTGATTAGTTCCCGCGAACCAAACCAACTGCCGGCAAAGGATACATCCAGGTTATAGTCAGTCTTAAGCGTCCTTGAAACATCTTTCATCAATCCCTCTACCTTCCTGTCCGGAACATTGTAAAAATTAACCGGGACATAAACGCCTCTGGCATCTCCCAACATACTTTTGTAGTCATGCTTAATCCGCGTATCCACAAGGGCACTCACAGGGATCTCAAGATTGTTTCTGCTTCCAACCTTTAGCTCTTTCAAAAGAGCCTCTATCCCTTTTGGAGGATTACCAATTACAATCGGAATATACTCTGACCCACTGTGCAATACTCCTACCTGCCAGGCATCCAACGCTATTCGCAGCCGTTCATACAATGCGTTGACATCTACGTCATACAATAAAAGTCTTTCAGCATTAGCAATTATCTCCATATAGCTTTCACCGGCGGGGGGCAATACCCCTGCCCAGGGGTATTGCCTGCCAACCTTTTCGCTAATATTCTGCATCATGACATAGTCAGGCACTTCACGAAGGTCACTGTTACTAACTTTTGCAATAATATCAGGTTCATCATCTGCAAACAGCTTATCAAAGACTGTTTCAGGGACTTTGAATTCATAAACAGCACTCGGCCATCTTTCAGCAATAACTCCTTTAATTGCTTCCTCTACTGCTCCAAGGTTATCAGGATCCTTACATTCAAAGTATATCATAGCCTCTGAGATAGACTGATCAATATCTCTGTGCAGAAAATACTTCTGTGTTCCAACATACGAGGTGCTAAGGCTTACAAAGTCTCCAACAATGCTGTTTAAGGCCTTTACCCTTTCGGAGTTTTCACTAAGATTTATCCGCTCATTCCAATCTATTGATACTAATACATCACTATGCTGAAAGTGAGGGAAGCGCTCTTTCTTTAGAAACACAAACAGCAAAATCATTGGAATCAGAAGCAAAACACAGATAACTGTAGATACTTTGCGATAGCCGAATACCCAGTCAAAGCCTTTTGCATAGTTTTCTTCAATATTAAATAGGTTTACTTTCCTTAGCATCTTTGTGATCTTTCCTTCTTGTATGCGGTCTTTTTNATGTGCTTTCTTGTAAAACAAATAGNAAAGAACCGGGATAATTGTAATGGAAACGACTAGAGAAGCAAACAAACCAATACCCACACCAAAGGCCTGATCGTGAAACAAAGCTCCAGAGATACCGCTAAGGAATACCAATGGAACAAATACAGCAACAGTTGTGAGTGCAGACGACAACAGTGGACTTATCACCTCAGTTGTAGCTTTTGCACATGCTTCAGCTAGTGGCACATTACGATCTAAATACTGTGTGATGTTGTCAATCACAATTATTGAGTTATCGATCATAAGTCCAATACCCAGGATTAGTCCGGAGAGGGACACAATGTTAATCGACAATCCGGCCAGATAAAAGAAAAGCAGGCTCACCATTAATCCCATCGGTATTGATATTCCGATTAACCATGGAGCTCTGCTATCCTTCAAAAAGAAGAACAGGATCACAAAAGCAAGCAATCCGCCTATCACAAGGTTGTCGCGTAGGTCGTTAATTGAATATGTAAGAAGTGCTGTTTGGTCACGTATCACCTCTGCCTCAACCTCAGGAAACTCCCAGTCAAATCTGTCAATCAACTCCTGTACACTTCTTCTCAAATCCTTCATCCGGGCATCAGAATGCTTTATAACAGCAAGCGACAATGCTCTTTCATTTCCCCTTAGAAATGCCCCATCCTGCTCTCTGGCTCTTACACCTATTTTAGCAAGTTCGCTAAGCTTCATNAAGCGTTGTCCTACCCTTAGTCTTATATCTTTTACATCATCCGGACTTGTAAGAGCATTTGTAAAACGTATTGAAAAAAGATATTGTCCGTCAGCCACCTGCAGGGTACCTAAATCAATATTATTTTCATTAAGGGCATTAACAATATCATAGTGAGAAAGGCCAAGTGATTTTAGTAAAGTCTCATCTGGTTCGATATACAGTTCCGGATCCAGATGACCTGTCATATCAACCATTGCCACCTCCGGAAGTTGCTCAAGCCTCTTTATCAAAACATTCTTTGCAAGGCTGCTCAATTCAAGAAACTGTACCTCATCTGCCCCCTTGCGCCACAGATTAATGTAAAAAACCGGCAGGTCGGAAGCAGAAGCCTTGATGATAGCCGGCCTTTCCATATCAGCAGGCAGGCTGCGCATCGCTGCATCAACCTTTTCATTAACCTCAATAAACGCATAATTAATATCAGCNCCATGCCTGAACCGAAGACGAATAACAGCATTTCCATCACGAGTCTCACTGGTCATATCCTCCAGATGGGGAATCTGCATAAGTTGATAGCGCATCTGCCTGATAACACCATCCTCTATTTGGCGTACAGACTGGCCTGGACGACTAACCTGCACAGTAATCTCAGGGATATCAATATCAGGCATCAATGATACCGGCAACATACCTATTGCAACAAGTCCAAGCGTCAGGATGGCCACATAGGTCATAATTACAGCTATCGGCCTATCAATCAAAAACTTTATCATGATTTCTTATTTCTTATAAAAACCAGAGGAAGCCAAATAATTACTCCCAACAAAGAGAATATTAGACCTCCGGTAGCACCGGCGGCTAATGAGAACCAGAATCCTTCACCCTTTCCACCTATCAGGAAAGGCATGAGCCCCAGTATTGTCGAAAAAATAGTTAGTAATATGGGTATTATCTTATGGTTAAATGCTTTGATATACAATCTAAAACTTGATAGCCTTCGATTTGCCTTCCTCATATTATTGTATTCATTGATAATGTATATCGATGCATTTATTGTTAGTGCACATAGTAGTAGCATGGCTGCATAGCCTCCCTGATCAAAGTTCAATTTGAACAATGAAAAAGTCAGAAACAGTCCAATAAATGATACTGGTATGACCATTAGGACCGCCAACGGTTGTCTCAATGACTCAAATAGGATTGAACACAGTAGGAATACTATCGCCACCACCATAAATAGCAACCAGTATTGCGACTTCTCATCCTGCCGCCATCCGCCCCAATTGCTTGCATCATGAAGGTAGAATCCCAAAGGTAGATAGTTTCGTGCTTGTTCGATAAAGCGCTCACGCACCCTCCTGTTTAATTCCCAGGGTCCAATAAATTCATAATGTATATTTAATTCATACACCTGATTATTTTTTCGAATCTGATCTCCTGTTCTCTCCCTTTCCATCTTCCCGATATCCTTGAGTCGCATCCCTGCGTAGTTAGACATTAGCAGGCTGTTTTCCATTGTCCACACATTAGTACGCCCCTTATTTACATCTCTTAAAACTACATCCATAGCCCCATCCTTGCCGGACACATATCCGGCGTTTACATCACCGGGAGTTACAAACTGTAGATTGGAATAAAGGCCTCTTAGCGAACTACCTGTTTCTTCCAGTCGATCACGGTTGAGTCTCATTACAAACTCATACCGTGGTTTTGCCCACCATGATGAACTTGCACCAATGATAACATTACTAACCCGGGGATTGACCTCAAGGCTGTCTCTAAACCGATCAGCAAGCTTTAGTAAGAGATCATAGTTGTAACCAGTCAAAAGCAATCTGTTGCTTCCCTGGTTTTCATACATCATATTACTAAATCCCTGACCCACACCATGAATTTGAAAATCAGCACTGCCTATCTGATTGACCTTCCTGATCAGTTCATTCTTTAACCTATGAGGGAATATCCCGGTTTCGTGCTCCGGTCTGAAAGTAATTTCGATTTGGGAATTGTCGATACCATATATTGTGGAGATAAACATGTCAATCTCTTCAAAACCGGCAAGGAAATTTTCCAGCTCCAGGAACACATCATTCATCTGATGGATAGTAGATCCGTCAGGCATGCTCCCCCTTGCATACAGCACTGTGCGTGAATTATCCCAGTTAAAGTCCTGTGTTGCGAAGTAGCTGTAAAACAAATACCAACTTCCCCCAAGTATTCGACTTGCCCAAGGTTTGATACCTGACACATAGCTTGGACTACCCAGGGTCTTGTTATACAATGAGATATACCATGGTGATGTAGGCTTTTCGATGGCTGAATAGATGCTCCATTCTTTCTGTTCTTTGGTCTCAACCTTGTCGGGTAGAAGGAAAACCGGAAATCCAAAAGCCCAAACCAAAAGGAAAATAAAGAGTTTCCTGTGATTTAGGCCAAACTTTATAAAACCGGAATAGACACGACTAAGTCTTACTGTGATCCTTCTATGCCTGAAAAACTTACTACCAACGGTTTTGCCAAGTGGGAGCTTGTCCATCATGGCAGGGACCAACAACAAAGCTACCGCTAAAGACACACACAGATTAATGACAATCACAATGGCAAAATCTATCAGCTGCATTCTCTGTTCTTCCTTTAAGAAGAAAACTACGGTCATGGCCCCGATTGTTGTGACCGTTGCAGCAAGAATAGCCATAAAGGCCCTACGATTACCGAAATTCCTAATATGATCGGCCATTATTATCGTGTTGTCGATAATAATACCCAGGGATACGGTAAAACTTGCAAGGCTAATAAGGTGAATCTCAACCCCAAGAAGGTAATAGAATACAAAGCCTACACAGATATTGGCCAGTAGGCTAAGCGAAACAATAAGTAGATAGCGCCAACGGCGGCTGATCAACAAGACAAATAATAAGAGGATGATAATGGCGAGTAGGGCTCTTGAAACAATCTTCTGAATCTCTGAACCTATATACTCCGACGCATCATAATTTACAAGCATTGAAAAGTTCTGAGGAAAGCTAAGCTTTAATTCGCTGATCAGCGAATTAATTTCCTTAGAAAGAGCCATCTGATTGCCCCCTCGTACTGAGTAAACCCGCAGGTAAATTGTTGTAAGCCCATTCACTCTAAAGTAAGATATTGGCTCAACCTCTTTTAGACGAGGATGAACAATATCTGTCAGTTTGATAATTCTCCCAGCGGAACTGGCAACAACAATATCTTCCCATCTGACAGAGTCGGTTGTAGCTGGAGAGAATGCCACATGGATGCTTTCCGTTTTACCATCTTTAGTAGTATGCGAAAGACCTAATTCCTTGCGCTCCATAGCCTTCCTGATAGCAGTTTGCAAATCAGCAACATGAAGCCCATAGATATTTAGCGTCTCCTTATCATATACCAGTTCCCACTCCAGAGGTTGAGCACCACTAACCTCCACCCGGCTAACGTCATTAAGGTTACTAATCTGAGGGGCTATATTATTCATTGCAAACTCCCGAAGAGAGTAGGCTGTACCTTCCCCATTTATCGTATATATCAGAAGTAAGGGGTCATCCTCATCCGCACCACTTGTATAACTCACCATAGGTAGAGGAACTCCTTGAGGCAAACGTGGATGCAGACTTCGTAGTATTGAGGACACCTCAAATCTGGCTGCATCCATATCAGTTCCTTTCTTAAATTCAAGCGAGATATAGCCTCCCCCCTTATAGGAACTTGAAGAAATATTCTGCAACCCTCTGAGTGAGGACAAGGCACCCTCAATAGGAGAAGTAACCTCCCTCTCAACAACCTCTGCCCCCATTCCATACCATGAAAAACGCACAAAAACCTGATCACCACCGCTTTGAGGCTGAAGCTGAACTGAAAGCTTGGGTAACAGGGCAAGGCCAATAATGGAAAGGACCAGGAAACCAATNTTCACTGAAAAAGAACTCTTCATGCCGGATTGTATGGTTTTACCTAGTGTGAATCCTTATTTCGGAGNACTACTTCTGCTTCATGAGCCAGGTTGATGTTATTCTCAACAATCACTTCCATACCTTCTTCAAGTCCATCAGTTACAGCAACATTTGTAGAGTTCTCGTGACTTGTCTCAACATAAGTCCAGATTGCCTTACCTTCTTTGTATACAAATACAACCTTGCGGTTTTGCCTGTACAAAACCGCTTCCTTTGGAATAATTATGCAGTCAGGTACTGAATTTTTTAACAAAACCCTTGCATTCATTCCGTCAAGCAGTTTACCGTCAGGATTTGGAATACATGCCATGATGCGTACCATACCTCTTTCATCAATAGCCGGATTAATGCTGGTGACAGTACCTTTGAATGACTGTCCCGACAATGCAAAAGGAAAGACTTCTACACTCTGCCCTTTCTTAATTGCGGGCAACTCAGTTTCAAGCACATTAAATACTATTGACATAGTGCTGATGTCCANGATCTGGCAAAAATNTTGAAACCCTGAAGAGTGATTATTTTCCCTGGCATACAGGTTGGCTACTATACCGCTTATAGGCGCTTTGATAGTTGCCTGTTCGTAATTGCGCTCTGCTTCTTGTAAGGATGATACAGCAATGTTGAAGTTACTTCGCAACTGAGCCATCTTAAGGATATTATCAGGTATGGTCGCTGTATCACCAATAGAATATCCAAGGCCCAGGAGACGGTCTTCAAGGTCGAGCTGAGCCTGCTCATAAGCATTGACAGCATCGCTCAATCTTTTTTGGAAGCTGAAAGTATCAAGCCTACCCAAAACCTGACCTGAAGATACATATTGTCCCTCATATACATTGATACTGACTATCTGCTCCTGAACTGTAAATGGAACCACTGCTTTGCTCTGGGCTTCCAGCTTGCCGTTGCTTATCAGTTCAAGATCAAAACTGCCCTTTTGTGCTGTAATTGTAGAAACCTCAACTTTAGCAGGTTCCACGAATGACAAACGTGCCGCATCGGCACTCTCAGTATCTCCGGCCTGTGATGTTGAACAGGCAACGCAAACAATGGGTAACAATAGAGGAATAAGGTATTTCATAATTAAGTTAGGTGTTAATCCGGGTCAGAAGACCTTTCTTAAATATAATCAAGTTACAGTAATATCCATGCCTTCTTTTTTAATTTAGTTGATTCTCAGATAATCCTCAGCTTTTCCCCTTGCTCACAATCTCATAAAACAGCTTTGTCATATCCTCGTTAATCCAGGGCGCCCCTACCATCTTAATTTTGTTCTCAGAATCAATCAACACCGATGATTCAATAATCCAGCGAGGAATATCCTTGTTCGATTCAAGAAACTTACCCTCAGGATCCATCACTGTATAATACCTACTATCTACATATTCGTAATTAAACACTTCGCTCATAAACTCCTCATATTTGTTGCCCTGAATTACAAATAGCACAGTATAATGATTAGGTAAAGAAATTGAATCCAACTGTCTGTGCCACTCAATAAACTTCGGATAGTACGGCCGACAACCATTTTGCAAATACACTACCGACAAGTAATCGTATTGTTGCTTTAAATCAGCCAAGGTAAGGAAAGTGTTTCCTTGTCTAACAGTTTCAATCAGATCGTAACAAAGATGTTTGTCGATCGTTTTACGCAGCTCTTTTTCAGTTTGGGAAAGGCGATTACAGGAAATTAAAGCCAGTATAACTGAGAATATTAAAAGTGTATATTTCATACGTAAATAATTTGTCTTATATGGTCGTATGGAATAATCATCCCCCTGTGTGTAAATTATTTTACATGCTCGTTTCATATCTATATAACTTGCTATTTATGTTGGGCGCACGGATCGTCCATGCTATGGCATATTCTGGTTGTGAGGTCTCTGACTCGTTCACGTTTCATCTTAGGAAAAGTCAATATCTTTAAGGCTGAAGTATCCAAATGAATCTTCTTTCTCTTCAAAAAACAGTACAATCCTATCATTATCTTCATCTACACAAAAAGAGGAGAATTGGCTGCCAACTTTAAGTGTTTTAAGGTAATTGCCGTCCATATCAAAAACCAGGAACTTTGAAGGACTTATAATCTGAGGTTCATTACCGCCATCTAAAATTACATACCGATCACCTATATAGGAGGCTATTATGTAATTTTTGTATATATCAACACCAATAAAGTAATTCACTGTCTTATCCCTCTTGTTGAATGACGAACCTTCAACATTAACAATTAGATTCCCGTTAAGATCACAAATTGTCATCAAGTCAACGTACTTATAGCAGTGTACATAGAGACTATCCCTTAAGCTCAAACAGAAATTAAAATATGTATCATATCTGTCTTTCGCTCCAGGATAGACGTATCCAAATTTCTCAATTTCACCTGAGTATAAATTCTCTTTAGCCATCGTCATCTCCATCGAGCTATTACTTAAAGGAACAACAGCAACACCCAATACAACACTATCACTGATGAAACCGCCATCAGTCATAAAAAACTCGTTATTCATTTCTATTTTAGTAGAAGGCAGGAAATTACTATTACTCAATATGCTATCGATAGGGAATTTCCATTTAACCTGGTTCCCGTGATCATCTACCCACAATACTTTACCATCCAAATCAAGATAACCGCAGCCCACTCCTGTAATTTCACCCGGACCACGACCGGAAATCCCTGTACTTGTAATATACTCGAAAGAGCGCTTATTAAATATGTGTATTACCTCCGGATTAACCGAGGCAAAATCAGTATAAACCAAAAGAGTATCAACAATTAAAAAATCGCCAAACCTAAACAGAATATCGGTTTTTACACTAACGACCTGATCCCTAATGTCTATAGTTTTGTCAGCACTCTCTCTGAAATACCTGGTTCTATCTGAATTAGAATTATTGCAACCTAATGATAGAATAACAAATAACATGGGTAAAATAAAGTGTTTCATCTATTGCAAATTTTAAGTTAATATTAAATGCGCCCTATTGTAATACTAAAAAACGTCATCTCCGGAAATCTGAAGGAAGTAATATAANCTGCCGAACTTATAATACGCCCATACAAGAAAAGCCAGCATCACCANGACCAATAGATAATTCTGAAATATTAATGGGACAGTTCTATTTTATATAATCCCATTTGAATATCTCCCATTCCCATAAAATAGAGTTTTGAGTCATCGCTGTTCACGGCAATACTAATTGCTTCTGTCGATAATGTGTATGAGCAAACAGGCTGTAAATCCCAGTTAAACACATATATTTTCTCACATAATTGTGCTGACATTGCATGTTCATTAAAAGTTCTTCCGGAATATAGCGTATAAATGTAATTGTCTGTGGTGGCCATTGAAGAAAAGCCATAAGGGGATTCCCGACTTGTGGCTACCATGCCATCAATGACAGCTATCTCCGGATTATATGTTTGAAACCTGATTATAGTCCCATCTGCATTTATAACATCAATTAAATCGCATNTGAGAGATACTTGTGCAACTTTTTTCCCATCAGGGCGACTCTTTATAAATCCTTGATAAGCATCGCATAAAAGGAAATTATCAATTTCCTCACGATATTTTGATGGCGGTAAATCACCAAATACTTTTGTTATTGTATCATATTCATTAATTATAGCATATTTCCCGGCTAAGAACATACCGTTAGCAATATAGCAATTCAAAGCAGGAAACCACGTAATATACGATGGTGAATCATCCTTAAAAGAAAAGACTCTCTTTTTTGAGGATGTTAACGGCGGATTTTTTGCTGCGTCATTTAGTGAAAACCCGATATGGGCTTTAGGGGTCAATGTGGTAAATTCCAATATGTTGTCGAACCTGTTTATGCTTATATTGCAAGGGTACATAAACTCATCCGGCCCCTTCCCTTTATCTCCAAACCTATTGACCAGCCTGTTGTTTTTAATATCGATAAGCGTAAAATATTTATTCCCAATGTCATCCNTTGCTACTAACAATGTGTCTGACATTGCAATTTCCAGCGGCATTCCAAATATAGCTCCCTCTATATCCACTAAATCAACCGCAGGATGATGATTTGGCATGTTCTTAAAATACTCCTCAATGTTTTTGTTTCCTCTATTACAACTCACTAAAATCAGGCAAATACCGAATAATAAGCAATTGGTTTTCATCCGTAAATAATTAAAAAAATAAGGCCGGATGGAACTCGCATGATGAATTTTCATCCGTGTTTATGATTAACGAATCATGCTCGTTTCATATAAAATAGTGTGAAAGATTTATAATAACTCAAAATGACTATTTGATAATCCCCTTGAGAGACTGAACATCGCTCAAGGGGCTAAAAATATTAATAATGCCTAATTCCATCTACTGTAAAACCATCAGGGAATGTGCACTTTCCCGAAGCATAAACACAAGTCATAAACCATGACTCCGCCTCTGCTTTTTGCATAATCATGATATTCTCAAGCGAAATATCACTTGCACTATTTGACTGCAACATATTTATATTAAACACAGTTGCTACTGCGAACAATCCTGTTGCTACTGCAAAAATTATTTTCTTTTTCATTTNATTTTAATTTAAAAAACATAAAGATTAGCCGTGAAGTGTTCACGACAGTTAAAACTAAAGAACTACTTTAATGCCACTCTGCCTTGCAGGTGCATCGGTAGAAATTTCACGGAATAAGTTACCGTTCCTTCTAAATCATTATCTTTACGTCATAATTCAATCCTCCTTTCTGTTTTTAGTTTGGAGGGAGCCGGAAGAGGAAGCATTGGCTGCCAAGCGTTTCAGCTTCCTCTTCTTTTTCCCATGTTATTAACTACTCATCTGTATCTAATATTTTTTTCATCTCTCTTATTATTTCTCTTGTTGCGGAAGTCTCCACTGCTGCCTGATAGGCACGGAAATTATACCAGCGTTCGGCTTCGCGCCATACGCTCATTGCCTGGTAATGCCCCTTGCGGTGTGGATAATAATGGATACTAACCACCAGAATGGCCATGGCAAATGGCAGGGTAA
>JGI24708J26588_10002824_pt1 | contig 12998 bp, 9 predicted proteins | sample BioPla1DNA2_FD_26588 | JGI IMG/M metagenome (IMG submission 26588) | reverse complement strand
AGACCGATTGAGTAAAACAATAAACAAACTGACCTGCGATACCGTTAAAAGCATCACAGGTCGGGATTGGATATTAGAGCTAAATTAAGTTGAGAATAGTACGAGTTAAGCTATATACAAGTTTTACTTTGTTCTATCAATTTGAAGCGAAAAAGCTTTTAGTATTTATAGGTGATTTCAAGGATATCCATACCACGGCAGGGTACGCTGCTAGATACGGTGAATTCTGTTGTGCGTGCAGGATAACCAACTGGTTTAGTTAATATCTCGACCTTTTTGATGGGACGTTTTACATGTAATACCGGCATACAGTAATGATATGCCTCGTTTTCGATAAGGAAACGATCTTTGTTTTTCATCATCTCTATTTGCTCTACATGGCAGAAGCCCTCATCTTCAGTGGATTCAGCGTGGTTACCGTCGGAAGTGAAATAATTTTCGCAGGTCATAGTGAGGGTAGGGTAATCACAGTCGGCTTCCATCCATTTAGCAAGATGTTCAATCAGTTTAGGGGCTACGGGATGATACGTCATGTGATGCCGCCAACTTTCCATCAACTCAGGTATTTTCCCTAGATTTGTTGGGCGTGCGCCCTCTACAGAAAAACATGCCACATGTGTGTAAGGTTGATCAGTCCATGCAGCGATGATCTTCCATTCATTTATGGATACAAAAAGGCAATCCCTATAAGGTTTTCCGTCTGGCAAGATGCCTACATACAGTACACGACCTCGATTATACTCTCTGATCTTCGCAAGTTCGTTTGCAGGTAGTAGCTCAGGGTTAGGTACAATAATAGGACCACTGACAGCGTCTAAATATTCAATGGGGGCAATTTTGAATAAAGGGGCGCCCTTAGCTTTTAGCTCGCCTAGCCATTTGGCAGTAATCCAGCCGCGATAGGCAGCCATGGTTTCCACTTCGGCGAGTGATTTTGCATTGGACCAAATCATAGTATAGCCTGGCACATTGCGTACCTGCGGGGTATAGCCATTGTCCCATGCCATGCGTACCTTGCGCCATTCGTGTTTTTCAAGACCATCGCCAAGGCAGAACCATGGACCGTTCGTTACAGGGGTGAAACCGTTAGGTGTGACTAGATAGTTGTTTAGGTTGGTACCCGCGGCGCGCTGCATTGCTGTGGGTATATGGTTAAGTACATCCCACTGTTCTAGCGTATCGCGAATCATAAATAATGGGGTCATTTTCAGGTTGGGCATAGCGGCTTTGTTACACATGAGATTGGCGGCAAACTCGTAGTGCACGTATCTTCTGCGCTCCGGAGAAATATTAAAACCTTGACCATCCGCTCCCAGAATCTGTAAATCAGCGCTTACGTCCTCTACGACAAAGTTATTAGCGCCTGCCTTTTCTAGCGCAACATAGTCAGTGCCATAGCGATAGATAGATTCGGTTGGATCCTTAGTCCATGCACTGTTGAAGGATGATAATGTACCGTTTTCATTGAGCGTATGAATCAGTTCACATGTAAAACTACTCCACTGTTTTGCCATCCAACGCACCCATGCCATACGGTGATTTTTACAAATCCAGTTGGCACGAACAAAGATAGCATCGCTATTACCATCACATGGAAAAGCGACTGACGTATCAGGAGTAATTTCTGCTTCCTTAAAGAAACGGAGTACAATATCATCGGAGAATTCCGCGTGTTCAAGAGACATGCGTGGACTGGATAGACCATCAGCAATTTGAACGCCGTCCACGCCATAGTCATTCACAGTCTGGATAAGGCGGGGTCTGAGGAAATCAATGAAGGGCATACCATCTTTGAAGCGCTTGATCATGTAGATGAACGAATGTATGTTGCCATTGCAATCAACGCAACGTAACTCGGGATGGTTGTCAGTGAAAAGGTTGGGTAGATGATCGCGTCCGGCGGGAAACTCCAGATCAAAAAGGCTAAAGAACACTTTTACGCCGCGATTATGCAATGCGTCCACAAGACCCTTCATCTGCCAGTTTGTCCAGTCCTGACGTTCTCGATCATCATTGTGTGTATGTCCACCATAGGAGCAGGCGTAGATGGGTAGCAGGCATTCCTTTTCAATGCCTTGATGGGTATTGACGAAGTCCACGCTAGAAAGATGAAAGCTTACAATATCAGGCACAAAACCTGCCGTTTCTATGAAGCTGTCCACACCATAGTCCTTGCTTGTGTTATCGAAGCCAATCAATTCAATCCATACACAATTTAGAAACCGTTGATCGTTACTATTAAAGTAGGCATATTCCCGTCCGTAGCAACTCATGTATTATTCCTCCTGAAAATTTGATTATGTATTAGGATCCAAGGCATCGCGCAAACCGTCACCCAGAAAATTGTAACTCATAACGGTGAGTACCACGAAAAAACCCGGAATCAGTGTCCATGGGTAGAGAGCGACGTTGCGAAACTTCTGCGCATCATACAACAACACACCCCAACTGACAGCGGGAGCCCTCAGACCGATGCCAAGAAACGAAAGAGATGTTTCGCCAAGAATCATGTTTGGAATAGATAATGATAGTGAAGCGATTAGGTGACTCATGAACATGGGTAACATATGCTTTGCGATCACACGAAAAGTACCTGCCCCCGCTACAATAGCAGCCTTCACATAGTCTTCATTTTTTAGTGATAGGATTTTACTACGTACTGTACGCGCCATACCTGGCCAACTTAATAGTGATAATATTATGGTGATTGCAAAATATACGCGTGTTACAGGCCAGTCCGCCGGCACTGCTGCAGAAAGTGCCATCCACAATGGTATGGTAGGCAGCGACATAGTAAAGTCAATTATTCGCTGAATGACCTGGTCGACCCAGCCACCGAAAAAACCCGAAATGCCACCTAAAACAATGCCTAATATGAAACTGAGAAATACGCCTACAAGACCTACCGTGGATGAGATACGCGTGCCAATCAAAGTGCGCGAAAAAAGATCACGTCCCTGACTATCGGTGCCGAACAAATAAATATTCCCATCATCTACGCCAAAAAGATGAATACTGGTGGGTATAAGACCTAATAGTTTGTAGGGTTCTCCATGTACAAAAAACTTCAGATACTGTGGGTTTTCAATATCGGGCTCAAATATGGGTTTCCACGTGACAGGATGATAACCAGCTTTCATGGGGTATACGAAGGGACGTAATGAAAAACCTTTTTCTGAATGTTTAAAGCGCAAAATTTGAGGCGGTTGATTTACATGTTTGCTATCGATATAGTTACCGGAATAGGGTGCCACAAAATCGCAAAATATAGCTAAAAGATACACGAAAATTAACACTACGAGGCCGATTATTGACAATTTATTTCTGCAGAAGCGTAACCATTTTAGTTTGCTCTGCGAAAGAACATAGGTATCACTTGACTCGCGTCGCTTCTGCTCCAATGCTGCATCGCGACGAAGTTTAGCTTCTTTTCTGGAGATTTTCCGCATCTTCGCCGCCTCCTTACATAGAATTACGTATTCTAGGATCCGTCAGAGCCAGTAGAATATCAGATACAAGGTTACCAATCATGCCCATTAGGCCCATTATAAATACGATAGAACCTGCAAGAAACATATCCTGGTTTTTAAGTGATGTGATTAGAAGCGGACCTATTGTTGGAAGGTTTAATACCATTGAAAGGATGGTCTGACCAGAAATAAGCTGTGGGAACAACCAGCCTACTGTGCTAATAAAGGGAATTAACGCAATACGTACGGGATACTTAATAAGCATCTTAATATATGGCACGCCCTTGGCACGTGCTGTCTTGACATATGGTTTACTTAGTTCGTCAAGTAAGTTGGCGCGGAAGGTTTTGAACAGCCCGGCAGTGCCAGTTACGACAATAACAATCAAGGGAATCCAAACATGGTTAAGCATATCTGCAAACTTCGCCAATGACCAAGGTGCGTTTGCAAATTCGTCTGAGAAAAGTCCACCAGCATATTTTCCAGTATACTGAAAATAAACATACATGATGCCGATCGCTAGCAAAAATTCCGGCACGGAGACGCCGAAGAAACTGACGGCGGTGAAGCTGTTATCTACAAAGGAATATTTACGTATGGCGGAATATAAACCCATTGGAAAAGCCACGAGCCAGATACAAAGAAGACTTACGATTGAAAGCGTAACTGTGGTGGCAAGCCTCGCGCCAATGAGTGCATTGACCGACCTATTGTAAACGAAGGAATAACCCAAGTTTCCCTGCAACATTTGGCCAAGCCATTTAAGATATTGTACATACATGGGCTTGTCAAGACCATAACGTACTTTAAGCGTTTCAATGTATTCGTCGTTGATCGCCATACCAGTACTTTGTAGTTTGCCGATATAGGTGGTCAAAAAATCTCCAGGAGGCAATTGAATGATCAAAAAAACCACGATAGATAAAAGCAACAACAAAGGGATCATAATAAGTAATCGTTTGATAGTGTATTTAAACATATATCACGCCTCCAAAAGTGAACAGATAATAAGAGTTCTCAGAGGGGAACGCCGAAGCATTCCCCTCCGCAGACAAAAGTTTATTTTTTACGGGGCTTCAATCCAATAAGCTTCGGGACGGGTATTACCGGACACACCATAATCCCAATTAAAAGTAAGTGGCCAAACATTATGTACGTTGTTTTTAATTAAATAAGCGCTGGGCAAACGGCGGGCTAGACCGAGTACGAAAAAGTTGTCAGTTAGAATCTGAACCATTTCTTTTGCTAAGACATCACGAATCTCGGCGTCGGGTTCAATAACGATCTGAGCGCCGATCTCCCATAGACGTTTGGTGCCTTCGCAAGGCTCTACAGCTCCTTCAGCGTAAGGATCCTTGCGCCAAATTTGAGCACCGTCCTGCCATCGAACACCCCAGCCACCCTGGTCGTAGCCGGTTAGTTTGGAAACGGCAGTAGCGTCTAAAACAGCTAAACCTGTGGAACCAGTTTGCATACTGATGTCATAGTCGTTAGCTTCAGTACGGGTAATCCAAAGACTGGGATCTACAGAAGTGGCAGCAACGTTGAGCTTGAGGTTATTTCTCCATTGTTGGGCAACTGCCTCACCAATCTCAATCCAACTATCTTCATAAGCAGGAATCTGAATGACCAGAGAAAATTCTTTACCAGCTGGACTCATACGCCAACCAGCAGCATCGTATTGGTTCATACCTAATTCATCGAGCAACTTGTTGGCTTCTTCAACATTGAATTCAGTGTACTGAGTGGTCATCTGCTCACTGTAATAGGGTGAGGTTTCAATGGGAGAAGACTGGGCGATCTTTGCTGCATACGGACCGACAGTCCAGAAGCTAGCAACGAGATCCTCTCGGTTGATTCCATAGCTGAGTGCAATACGGAAGGTTTTGTCACCAAGCACAATGCGTTTATCCTCATCGCGATGAAATATATTGATACTGATGTTCATAGCGTTTGGTTCGTTTGGATCAAAGGTACCGAGCGTGTAGTCTTGCTCTTCCATATGCTGAGCAAGTAGCGGGTAGTTAGCAAAGTTTTCAGCAAGAGTACTAATCTGCACATCGGTCTCGCCAGCGATAGCTTTCATAATACCAATGTCTACACTTTCTACCAGATTGATGACACAGGCGTCGATATAAGGAAGTTGATTGCCTTCCTCGTCTATAGCCCAGTAATAAGGATTACGAGCGAAAGTGACTTGGTTGGTAGTGGCCGGATCAATAGTCATCATGAATGGTGCCATGGTGGGCAATTCATAGTTGGAAGTGTAGTTCATACGATCGCTGAATAGGGTAACCCAGTCGCTTGCACCGTACTTTTCAAGGGTAGCTTTTAGCTCTCCCTCGGTTGCATATTCTTTATGGAATTGCTTTAAGTAGTGAGCTGGGCGGAAGAAGGTTGAGCCTTCCGTAAATGTGTTGTTGACGTTACAGAATGCCAGTTTAGTCAACATGAAGGGCATTGGATTAGCGTAGGTGATGATGAAGGTGTAATCGTCAACCCTAGTAAAGGTTGCGCCTTCCCATGTGCCAAGTGAGGGGGTCAGGTCGGGGTTGTTAAGACATGCCCACCATAATTCGACATCGTGCATGCCGAAAGGTTCGCCATCGGACCACTTCAAACCCTTTCGCAGGGTGATGGTAATTGCGGTGGCATCATCACTTACTTCATAAGAAGAAGCGATGTTGGGTATTACTTCTTTACCTGTCTCGTCCCAAACCAGTAGTTGATTGCCACCGTAGAAGCCGATGTGATGGATAGTATCCAACATAGCAGTTGCGGACTGGCGCCATGTACCACCATAGCTGCCAATACTATCCTTAACCTTGACGACTAGTGGATCTTCAGGTAACCGATCCTTAACGGCAGGCAGTTCACCAGCGGCAACCTTCTCAGCAAGCATGGGTGCTTCCTGATAAATTGTTTCCGAATGTGCGAAGGGAAGCGTGCACAGCGACATGCACAGGACAAGAATTAACGACAGTATTCTTTTCATTTGCTTTCACTCCTTTTTTTTTGAATACGTCTTATTTACAGGATAACACCTTCCGTCAGATCTACAACAGCTGGCGTATCCTTGCAACCTTACTTAACACCCTTTAGACTTAATTCCTCAAAACGTAGGCAACTAGTGCGATGACCTAATGGATCTCCACTCACAGGTAAAAGATGTTGCTCAGAGTGTCTACAGTCCTCAGTGGCGTATTTGCAGCGGGGATGAAAAAAGCATCCATCTGGCGGGTTAGAAGGATCAGGTAACTCACCTTCTAGTGTTTCGCTACGTTTGCTTTTGGAAGCAATTAGTCTAGGCACCGAAGCCAATAGAGCTTCAGTATAAGGATGTTTGGGGTTTTCATACAATTCATCGGTTTCAGCAATCTCAACGACTTTGCCTATATACATTACTACTACACGATCAGCAATATGGCGCACAGCAGAAAGATCATGTGCAATAAACAGGTAACTCATATGGTATTCTGCCTGTAGGTCCTCCAAAAGTCCTAGCACCTGTCCCTGTACCGAAACATCCAGCGAACTTACAGGTTCGTCGCAAATTACTAGTCGCGGATTCATACTGATGGCGCGGGCAATGCCTATACGCTGGCGCTGGCCACCGGAAAATCCGTGAGCGTAACGGGTCATATATTCGGGACGAAGACCGACACGCAACATTATATGAGCTACAAGGTCAGTAATATCTTTTTTATCGATCATTTTGTTAATGACTAGTGGTTCAGCAATAAGGTCGCGCACGCTCATGCGTGGATTTAGGGAAGAATATGGATCCTGAAACACCATTTGAATTTCACGCCGATAAGGGCGAATTTCTTTACGAGTGGCGACAGCTAGATCGACAGTACTTCCATCTTGTGTAGTATATACTATACTGCCCGAGGTGGGATTCAATAAGCGCACGATACAGTTGCCTACGGTGGTTTTTCCGCAGCCGCTCTCACCTACTAGTCCCACAGTTTCGCTGGAATTGATCTCAAAATGGATTCCATTGACGGCTTTAACATAGCTTATGGTTTCGTTGAAGAAGCCTTTCTTGATGGGGAAGTATTTTTTTAATCCTTTTACATGAAGGAGCTGCATGCTTTCCACCTTCCTTTTATAGCAGATGACAGCTGATGGTATGACCAGGCGTGATCTCTCTGGTTAAAGGAACTTGTTCATCGCAAATCCCCTTCTGTGTTTGAGTGCAGCGCGGATGATAAGAGCAGCCTTTAGGAATAGAATAGGCATCTGGTACACTACCGCTAATATATTCCAGTTTTTTGCCGCGAGCGTCGGTTACCTGTGGTATAGAACGGAACAGATCGCTGGTGTAAGGGTGTAGTGGTTTTTTTAATAGTTCTGCTGTATCAGTCATCTCTACTATACGACCTAGATACATTACAGCTACCTTGTCGGTGGTTTCGGCAATGACACCGAAGTTATGGCTGATCATCATTATGGACATACCGTATTCTTGCTGCAGGTCAAGCAATAAGTTCAATATTTGTGCCTGGACGGTTACATCTAGAGATGTAGTGGGCTCATCGGCAATCAAAAGCCGTGGTTGGCTGGCAAGTGCCATAGCAATCATAGCGCGTTGGCGCATACCACCGGAGAGTTGATAAGGGTATTCATCCACGCGTTGTTCCGGCTTTGCAATACGCACTTTGCGAAGCAGATCGATAGCGTAGGAGCGCTGTTCGGACTTGGAAAGATCAGTATGTAAGCGGATAGCTTCAATGATTTGGTTACCGATGGTGTACACGGGACAGAAAGATGTCATAGGTTCCTGAAAAATCATAGCAACCTCTTTGCCCTGCAGAAGACCTAAGCGCTTGTCATGTGATGTGAGTTTTGTGACATCAAAGGTACCTTGTCGACTGTGGTATAGTATTGAGCCGCTTTCAATCCACCCGTTTTCGGGTAAAATACACATCAGTGCACTAGCGGAAACGCTTTTGCCACAGCCACTTTCACCAACAATACCCAACGTTTCACCGACATTAATATCGAAACTTATTCCATTTACGGCACTTACAATGCCTTCGTCCGTTCGAAAACGTACAACAAGATCCCGCATTTCGACTAGTTTTTCCATAGTACTAGGCCTCCTGTAATTCCGCTGCAAGGTTTGGTTTCTGTATAACTATGCTCTAGAGCACATCGGTAGCTGGTTAAACAGCTTTAAAACTTGCCTGATTATATACAAATCGATACAAACACCTTAAAATTTCAAAGCATAATGTAAAGAACGATAGATTATAAATACAGCGACTTGTTTATTAACTATATCTGCAGACATTTCAGTACACAGCATTCACTCATTACCAATGCTTTTTCAAACCTGCCTACGAAATGTTGCGGGTATATTCATATGGCGAAGCTCGTTTACTAACTTAGCGAGCTGAGACGGGCTGGGTGGAGCAAAGGTTTCTTCATATTTTTGTCCCAAAAGCGGGTACTTTGCACCTGCCATGGTGTTGTAGGGTAGAAGCTCTACAGTACGTAAAGTGCGGCAGCCCTGTAAAAACCGACCTAAATGACGGATGTTTTCCAGATCGTCGTTTATGCCGACGATCATCGGTACACGTATAGTAAAAGGTACATCGGAGGATTTGAGGATTTCAAGGTTTTGCAGGATACACCTATTGCTGACGCCAGTATACATCTGGTGAAGATTATCATCCATTATTTTTACGTCCATGAATACGAATTCTAACCTCTTAAGCGCTTCTATAAAACTTTCCGCTGAGCAATAGGCGCTTGTTTCGATGATTCGATGAAGAGGGTGTAACTGATCTAACAACTCTAGCAGAAAATCTGGTTGCATAAACACCTCACCACCTGATAGTGTGACTCCAGCCTCTACACCTTTAGGGAAATTGCGTTTGATGCGACGAGCGAGTTCTGTGGCATCCCAGTATTCTCCGACGATTCGAATAAGTCCTCTCGGGCAGTAAGTGGCACAATGACCACAAGCTGTACAGTTTAGTGGTGTTGGGCAGACCTGATAACATCGACCACAGTTTATGCAACCATTGGGATTACGTATGCGCTGGGGGCGGGGTTCAAGTCCCTCGGGATTATGACACCAGCGACAGCGGAGAGGACAGCCTTTGAAAAATACCGCTGTACGCAAACCGTCGCCATCATGTACAGCAAACTCCTCAATGGAAAAAATAAGTCCTTTCATAGCCAGCAAATACTTTAGATACCAAATTCTGTTCGAGCGATAATTTGATCTTGATAGGCCTTATCTAGTTCCACAAAGTGACCGCTCCAACCCCATACGCGTACAATTAGATCGCCGTACTCCTCGGGGTGCTTTTGAGCTTCTTTCATTTTTTCACGGTTAACGGCGTTGAGTTGCAACTGATGTCCACCCTGTAACATATAACTTTGAACAAGGCGTGCCACCTTTTCCACGCTGTCCTCTGCCTTGAAAACAGTGTCATGCAATTCAAGTGTCATGGGACCGCCATTGATAGCTAATGGAAGCGCAGAAAGAGCAAATCCACGAAGAACGGACAGCGGACCCGTGCGGGTGATAAACAATGAAGGCGAAAAGTTTGCTGGCAATGGCTGTCCTGCATCACGACCGTCGGCAGTAGCGGGTAAGTTGCGGGAGTGCCAAAGGTAGTACATGGCAGTACCCGTTCCCGCACGGTAACAGCCACCACGTTCATTTTTCAAGCCGTTAAAAGCCTCAGCAAACATTTTTAAAAGTCGATTACCGAGCATGCGCGCTTCCTCGTCACGTCCGAGCTTGGGAGCATCGGTGCGCAGCCGATAGCGCAGTTCTTCATAGCCCACGAAATTGACATCAAGTGCATCAAGCAGATTGTTGCGGTCTACGCTTTCCTCTTCAAACACGAATTTACGAACCGCCATGAGCTGATCTACTGCACAGGAGAAGCCTGCGCCGTGTACACCATAATTATTGTATTCTCCACCTTCACTTATGTCGCGCTTGGATTCAAGAAAACCCTGCATTAAAATGGAGGCTATGGGCGAAGGTTCTAAGTATAGGCAAGCGTGCTTCTGTACCATTTGTAGTGCACTGTTGTGAAGCCTGCAGCCCATTTCCTGCATTAAATCCTCAAAGGTGGAGGCATATAGAAGACAGTCGGTAATGACACTGTTAGCGATATCAGCAATGTTTATTGCATCAATATTAACAATGTCCATGCTGACATTGGGTACAATATATTCCCAACAGGCAGCTACAGTGTAGTCACGCGCGTCTTCAATGTTATAACCCCAACGCAACAAGCCGGGAATAACAACATCGTCATTGGAATATTGTGGAAATCCCATGCCCATGCGTGTCAGCTGAGTACCCAATTCATACAACCACAGCGGTGTGTTTTTATTTACGCGAAGGTTGAGTTTTGGATCGATCTGCCGAATCATTAGACTTGCCTTCATGGCAAGAGAAGTCAGCTCGTTCACTGCACAGCTGCCATCGCGTTTGCAACCGCCAAGCATTAGGCTCTGACCGTTGTCACCCCACTGTAGGCTATAATACAAGTCAGAATCGACGTTAAAGGAAAGAAAAAAATCAGCGATAAGCGAAAGCGCACTTTCTTCGGTAAGAACACCATTTTCAATATCATGCTGATAAAAGGGATACATATATTGGTCGAAGCGTCCTATAGTATTGTGGTAGTTGCCAGCCGCCCATAAACAGAAATGGATAATACGGAAACACTGCATAGCTTCCTCCATACTTTTTGCACCATATCGGATAGCATAGTGTAGTGCTTTAGCGCGGAATGTGTCATCATGCTCTTCGTACAACTGTGCATAGCGGTCAGCAAAATTCAACATCGCATCCAGTGTACGATCAACGTAAACAGCGTAAGTTTTTGCCCTTTCATCAGCAGTATCAAGTCCTACGTGTAAACGTGCGCGGCGCCCCTCAAGACCTTCTTTAAGAACCGTGTCGTAGTTATAGGCAATGTTAGTTACCTTACCCTTTTCATGAACGTAATGGCGGGATTTGATGTTGTCCATCTCATCATCGCAGTAAACATCAGGGAATTCAATGATAGTACGTAGCCCTTGAATATGTGTATTCTCCATCCAAACGGGCTGTTCCATTTGTAAAAACAATTCAAGTCGACGTGTGACTCGTTCGATCATAGGTTTTGAAGGATCCTGAATTTCAGCGCATACCTTCAGCCATTCGTCTTGGGTAAGAAGTCTGCGAAGCTGACGGTGTTGCCTTTGTTCAATCCATTGCAAGTGTCTGTGTACCTGATCGTTCATACTGTTTTCACTCCCAATATTAATTGACATTATTTCTTGTGTTAATTGACATTGTTTCCTATACTAATTGACATTATATCGAAGCTGATGTATATTGTATTTGCACAATATGAAATAAGTTTTGTACATTTTGAGCAGAAATCGGAGGGAAATGGGCAATGTATTATCATCCAACACATCTACATGACGTTATTCGTATAGATGAGATCTTTACAGTACATTATTTTGAGTATTATAAAGACTACACTTTTAGTGGCGAGAAGCATGATTTCTGGGAATTATTGTATGTGGATAAGGGTAGATTACTGGTTACTGCTGGTAAACGTGAAATATGTTTGAACCAAGGACAGATCATTTTTCACGAGCCAAATGAGTTCCACAATGTGGCGGCAGATGGTACTATTGCACCTAACACTATTGTAATTTCGTTTTCGTGCCATTCTCCGATTATTAACAAACTGCGTGGATGTATATGTTATATAAATCAGCAAGAACGTAGCCTGTTGGCAAGTATTATTAGTGAGGCTAAGAGTGCCTTTGTAACCAATCTAGGTGATCCGAAGTACCAGAAGTTAGAGCTTCTTCCCGAGCCTGCACTTGGTAGCGAGCAGATGATTCGCCTGCATCTAGAGACACTATTAATAGGCTTTATAAGAAAAAACCAACGTTACAATCAGAACGCTGCGATTAGTACGACCGCTCAGTATAACGCCGAGGCATACTATTTTAAGAGCACCTGTAAATATATTGAAGACAACATTGATACTGTGTTCACACTGGAACATCTGAGCCAACATGCTATGGTTAGCCCTTCTTATCTGGGGCGATTGTTTAAACGTTTTGCGGGCATGAGCGTTATTCAGTACTGCAACCGTCGTAAAATTGAAAGAGCCAAGCAGTTTATCCGTGAGGACAGATTAAATGTTACTCAGATTGCGGAGGCGCTAGGCTTTTCATCCATACATTACTTTTCGCGTACCTTTCGTTTGTTGGAGGGAATGTCGCCTAGCCAGTATGGTAGATCAGTCAAGTCGTTGGAGGATCATTCTGAAAAGGTGTCAAGAAGGCAAAATAAATAGATAGCTTTAACATACCTTATGAGTAAAACATGTTGATTAAAGTTGCGAACTTTAGTGTACTCTATCTGAATCCGATAGAACAGATATGGAAAGAACTGCGAATACAAGGTTTTAGAAACGAAGTATTTGCAACACTTGAAGCGGTTATAGACCGATTGAGTAAAACAATAAACAANCTGAC
>JGI24708J26588_10002822_pt1 | contig 13005 bp, 14 predicted proteins | sample BioPla1DNA2_FD_26588 | JGI IMG/M metagenome (IMG submission 26588) | reverse complement strand
CTACATTCTTAGTATTATCTGTAGAACCATCATTTACTATTAATATTTCATCTATTCTNTTTATTTTTTTTAAACCCAATATGGTGTCCTCTATTATGTCTTCCTCATTATACACTGGCACCACCGCCAATAGTTTCCCATTTTTCATACTATCTCCCCTTAGAATAATCTACTAAAGATAATTTTAAATTAGGTATTATATTTTCTGCTGTAGCTTTAATTCCATAATGGCCTGGTCTACCTTCCATAGCTAAAATAAGTGAAACTTTTCCCATTATCATATCAATATTATCAACTGTACTTATTCTAAAACTTTTGTAAGCATCAATATAGGAGTAATTTGCCTTTGATTTTTCAATTCCTATAATATTTTTTCCCATATTTTTAGTAGTATCTACTATAATTTTATCTACTAAGGAAATTCTATCTGCATTCTCTTTTACACTACCTCCTGCAATTACAATATAATCCACTGGTTCATTTATTAATCCAACTATATCTATAATATGATTTTCCTCTAGTTTTTTTATTAAATCAGAACTCTCCCCATCTAATATGGATTTAGTTAATTCTGATGATGTTTTTGAAACTAAATTTGAATTTTCTGTAGGCATATCTAGTTCCTCATAAATTTTTAACAGAACATCCTCATCCATTATATTTTCATTAATTGTAACCACATTAACTACTGTTCCACCTGCAGCTTCTAATATTTGTCCTACTCCAGAATACATGTAATCGTCTATGGTTTCAATAACTCCTACTTTAATATTTGACAATCTATCTTTTACTAATTCTTCATAGGTAGAATCTATATAAGTTTTACAGTTTTCATTTTCTAATTCTAATTCTTTTAACTCCAGTTTTAAATCTTGATTTTCTGCCTTTAGATAATCAAATCTTTCTTCTAATTTTTGAACTATATCTTCTCTTTGATCTAATACAAAAGATTGAGTATCTAAGGCAAATCCTATATATATTCCTATGCCTAGGGCAGCAAAAATGGCAACAATAGATATTACATAAAATTTCATATTAGGTATCATCTTTTGACCTCCTTTAGATTCCCAAAATCATTCTAATTCTAATTTTGAATAAATGCATAAGCTCCCTAAATAATGGATGTCTAATAGTTATTACTCCTATTGGGATCAATGCTGCTATGGCAATTCCAATTACATATTTTAATTTAAAGCTACTATGATATAATTTGTTTACGCCCTTGGCATCTACTAATTTACTCCCTACCTTTAGTCTCACTAAAAAAGTACTAGACATTCCAGACCTACCCTTTTCTAAAAAATCTATCATATTGGTGTGTGTTCCAACAGCAACTATTAAGTCTGCACCATTTCCATAAGCAAGCAAAAATGCTATATCCTCACTAGTACCTGGAGCAGGAAATATAGTGGCTTCTAAACCTAAACTTTTCACTCTTTCAAGTCCCGGTGCCCTACCATCTGGATAAGCATGGACAATTATTTCTCCAGCTTCTTTTAAACATTTATCTGATATACTATCCATATCCCCAACCACCATATGAGGAGTATATCCAAAATCCAATAGTGCATCGCCCCCTCCGTCTACTCCAATTAGTATAGGATGTACTTCACTTATATATGAACTAATAGCTTCTAAATCTGCTTTGTAGTCCTTCCCCCTTACTACTACTAAGGCATGTTTATCTTTTAAATTTGTTTTAGTCTTAGGTATTGGTATTTTTCCTGTTACAAGTCCTTTTTCTTTTTTTGCATATTCTAAAGTGTTTTCTATAAAATCTTCTAATTCTTTTTCTATGTTTTGGTAACCAATTTCTAATAATTGATTTACCTTATTTTCATCTAATAATTCACAATCTCCTATATTTTTTCCCTTGTAAATAATTGAATTATCTATTATCTCAATTATTTCTCCCTCTTTTACTAATTGAAATATATTTGGATTTTTTATTTCAAACATGGGAATATTTGCCTCTAATAATATGGCTGGTCCTTGATTAGGATATCTACCACTAATAGTTTCTTCAATATTAATAACACAAGATATTTTTCTTTCAGCCAAAGACAAGGCAGCTACTTCATCTAAATCCTTATGGGCTATTAATGCTATATCTCCAGGTTTTAATCTATTTGTTAAATTTTTTGTTTTTCTATCTTTTTTTAATTTTCCTTTAATATACATATAATTCCTCCGATTTGTATCATTTCATATTATCTCCATAATTAAATAAAATAATAACCACCTATCTTTATTATTATAGCATAAAATTAAGTAGTAGATAATTAATTATTTTATTACCTACTACTTATATTAAATAATTTAATTTTATAAATTTCTAATTAACTTTATATACACCTCTATATACTTCCCTCTGCCATTTCCATCTCTAATCTTAATTTGTCTGCAATCATGGCGATAAATTCGCTATTTGTGGGCTTCCCCCTATTTGTATTAACAGTATAACCGAAAATATTATCTATAGTGTCCATTTTTCCTCTGGCCCAAGCTACTTCAATAGCATGTCTAATAGCTCTCTCCACCCTAGATGAAGTTGTTCCATATTTTTCTGCAATACTTGGATATAGTTCCTTTGTGACTGCTCCTAAAAGTTCAATATCTTCTATCACCATTTGAATAGCCTCTCTTAAATATTGATAGCCTTTAATATGAGCTGGTACCCCTATTTCGTGCATAATATTTGTGATTTTAGCCTCTAAGGATTTTGTTGTATTAATATATTGGGTATTTGGTACTGGAATATTAATATATTCTTTTTTGTTAATATTTTCTACGTCAACATCAAAACCTGTTATTTGCTTTAATCTTTTCACAAAGATATTAAAATCGAAAGGTTTTACCACATAATAATCTGCCCCTAATTGAATTGCCTTTTGAGTAATTTGGTCTTGTCCTACTGCCGATAAAACCACTACCTTAGGAAAGAATTCTAAATCCATTCTACGTAGTTCTTCCAATACACCTAATCCATCTAAATGAGGCATTATTATATCAAGTATTACTATATCTGGCACCTCCTTTGATATTTTATCTAATGCCTCTAGACCATCTTTTGCAGTTCCTACTACTTCAAATTCTTCTTCCATAGATAAGAATTTCTGTAAAATATTGCAAAACTCCTTGTTGTCATCTGCAATTAGAATTTTAGTTTTTCCCAATTTATTTACCCCCTTATTATTATTTCTGTATATTTATGTATTCGACAAACAATCTAAGTTACCTTCTATTTTTTAAATTTATTTTATTTTTTTGTTTTTTTTTAAATTATTTGAAAAAGATAGGCATAATGCCTATCTTTCCATGGAGTTTGTTAATTTTTCTCTAAAATTATTATTAGTGTTAATTTGCTCCAGCATCCATTCTATATATATTCCATATCCTTTAGTTGGATCATTTACAAATACATGGGTTATTGCACCAATTAATTTGCCATCTTGTATTATAGGACTTCCACTCATACCCTGTACTATGCCACCAGTTTTTTGCAATAATCTTTTGTCTTTAATCTTTATTGTCATGCTTTTTTGTCCTGGGTATTGTTGAAATTGAGCTTTCAAAATTTCAATATCAAACTTTTCTACTTTATCATCTTCAATTGTAGCTAATATATAAGCATCCCCTTCTTTTACTTCTTCTTTAAAACCAATTGGTATAGCCTTTACCTTATTATTTTTAAAAAACTCTTCTCCTATTATACCATAAATTCCATAGGTGGAGTTTTTGACGATTTCCCCTAGAACATTTTCTGTTTCATAAAACATACCTTTTATTTCTCCAGGGTTTCCTTTCCTTCCTTGTTCTATATTAGATATTCTAGCATTCATTATTTTTCCATATTCTACATTTAATAAATTACCTGTATCTATATCTGTTATCCCATGACCTAATGCTCCAAATATTTTACTATTTTCATCATAGAAGGTAAGAGTACCAATTCCAGCAGTCTTATCTCTTACCCATANACCCATTCTGTAACAATTATCTTGCATTGATTTAATTGGCCTAACTTCTGTTTCATATCTTATTTTATTCCTTTCTACAACGACTTTTATCTCCCTATCCTGGATTTTATTTAGTAATTCTACTACATGGCTAGCATCTTTAACTTTAATATTATCTATTTCCAAAATACTATCTCCATTTTTTATTCCTGCTTCTTTAGCAGGATTATATCTTTTTCCATCTACGCCTATTACATCTGTTACAGCTACTACCAATACTCCTCTAGTATTTAATCTAACACCTATGGCATTTCCTCCTGGAATTAAATATTGCCTATTTACTACATTTATATCAAGTTTTTTTACAGGTACCAGCCCTAAAAATTTTAATTGATACTTAGCTTCTCCTTCATCTATTCCATCAATTTTATAAACCTTTTTAAATTTATTAGTATTGTTTATATTGGAAATAGATTGTACTATTGTATTTTCATCATGTAGTGCAGCTAATGAAAAAGGAAATAATACTTCCAGGCTCTTGTTTTCTCCTATGGGTATTTTAATTTCATTAGGGTAGTTTGATAGGCTAATAATTTGTATTACATAAAAAAAAGCCAATAGTAAAATTAATAAGGAGAATATCTTTTTCTCATCATTTTTGCCCAAGCACAATCACTCCCCTATTTTGCCTTTAACTTTTTCACCTCCATAAAAAATTTTATCGTAAATATAATTTAGCCTTTTTTCGCTTTATTTATTCTATAAAAATTTATTTAAACTGTAATTAAGTTGAAATTTAGATAATAAATTAGAAAATAACTATGTTACAAATTATAATTTTCATAATGTAATTTTTGCATTAAAAAATGGCCATATATGGCCATTTTAGAAAAATTTAATATTTTTTTATGATTCTAATTTTTGAGACATATCTAACATTTCTCTAGCATGAAGTTTAGTAGTGTCTGTTAAATCCACACCTCCTAAAAGTCTTGCCAATTCATCAACTCTTTCATTATTATCTAATTTTCTAACTGTTGTAATGGTATGGTTATTTATAAATTCTTTTTCTATTAGAAAATGGGTATCTGCTAAAGCAGCTATTTGTGGTAAATGTGATATGGAAATAATCTGATGATTTTTTGAAATCATTTTAATTTTTTCTCCAACTATTTGTGCAGTTCTCCCACTAATACCTGAATCTATTTCATCAAATATTAAACAAGGTATATTATCTACATCAGCTAATATACTTTTAAAGGCTAACATAATTCTAGACATTTCCCCACCAGAAATTATTTTAGATAAGGGTTTTAAATCTTCTCCTTTATTTGTAGATATGAGAAACTCTATTTTGTCCCATCCATTAGCAGTAAAATAATCCAATTTATCATATTTCACCTTAAATACCACATTATTCATATTTAAATCTTTTAGTTCCTTAGTAATTAAAATTTCTAATTTATTCCCTAATTCTTTTCTTAAATTAGTTAGTGTATTACAGTATTGTGTCAATTCTTTTTCAAGGATTGAAATTTTATTATTAGATTTTTCAATCTCCCTTTCTATATTTGTTAAAATATTAATTCTTTTTTCAATATTCTCTTTATATTTATATATTTCTTCTATTGTATTTCCATATTTTCTTTTTAAATTATTTACTGTATCAATTCTCTCTTCTAAAAAATTTAATCTGTCTTGGTCTAATTCTAAGGTTTCAATATAGTTCATTATATCTCTAGAAAGGTCTTGTAATTGAAAATTAATATCCGTTAATATATTATTATACTCTGCTAATCTATTATCAAAGTTTTGGATTTCATTGGTTTTCACAATAGCCCTATTAATATTATCTAATACTGATACATTATTATAATCGCTACTGTTTAATATATTAGCAATTTCTCCAAGATTATATGCTATTTCTTGAATATTTGTTATTTTTGTATATTCTTTAATAATTTCTTCTTCGTCATACTTAGATAAATCTCCTTCTATTATTTCCTCTAATTGATATTTTAATAAATCTATTTCCCTATCTCTTTCTATTGTATCTATAGAAAGTTCCCTAAGCTTTTTCTTTTCTTCACTTAGCTTTTTATAATTATTATTAATCTTTTCAATTAAATTAAATAAATAATCATCACCAAAACTGTCAATAAATTTTATATGATTATCAGTATTTAATAAAGATTGATGTTCATGTTGTCCATGAATATCAACTAAATAAGAAGTAATACTATTTAACATTGATAAAGTAACAGTTCTTCCATTTAATCTAGATATGGAAGGCCCATTGGAATGTATCTCTCTTGATATTAATAGGTAATTATTAGGATCTATATCAATGCCATAATTCTTTAATAAAATGTTAATTCTTTCAGGATTTTCTAAATAAAACAAGCCTTCTATAGTAGCTTTATCCTTTCCAGACTTGATTAATTCTTTACTAGCTCGTCCCCCTAAAATCATGCCAATTCCCTCTACTATTATGGATTTTCCAGCACCTGTTTCTCCAGTTATTACATTAAATCCCCTAGTAAAATTAATTTTCAAATCATCTATAATAGCGAAGTTACTAATATTTAACTCGACTATCATATTAATACCTCCAAATTATTTAAGTAATTCTTTAATTTCTAAATGCACAGAATTAATATAATTTTTGTCTTTTACAGCAACAAATATAGTGTCTTCCCCTGCGATAGTTCCCACAACACCTTCTATTTTAAGATTATCAATGGCCATAGCACATATTTGAGCAGCACCAGAAAGTGTTTTTACAACTAATATATTTTCTGCCTTGTCCACAGATAAAACTGTAGATTTAAAAACATTGTTTAATCTTTTATCTATTCCCTCATATTGACTATCCATAGTTGCATATTTATATTTGCCATTTGGAGTTAAAACCTTGATTAATCTCAATTCTTTAATATCCCTTGAAATTGTAGCTTGAGTTATGTCTATATCCCTTTCTAATAAACACTGTGCCAATTCCTCTTGGGTTTCTATTTCATTATTTTCAATTATATCCAATATAATTCTTTGTCTAGCATATTTTTTCATAACTTTCTCCTTTTATTAATCCTTTAAAATACTGTGGGCATTATTTACAATTTCCTCGATCTTTGTATTGTTAATTCCGATTGAATTGTTTGATTTCAATATATGTGCTAAAAATTCTATATTACCAGTACTTCCAGTAATAGGAGAAAAATCTAAATCTATAATTGTTAATCCCTCTACATTGCAAAATTCAACTATTGATTTTAAAACCTCTATATGAACATTTTTATCTCTTACTATACCTTTTTTACCCACCTTTTCTCTACCAGCTTCAAATTGAGGCTTTATCAATGCCACAATCCTTCCTTCCTTAGATAGTAGTTTTTTTGCTACAGGTAAAACTAATCTTAAAGATATAAAGGATACATCAATTGAAATAAAATCTATAACATCCTTTATATCTTTTTCTGTAACATATCTAATATTAGTACGCTCCATTACTATTACCCTAGGGTCATTTCTAAGTTTCCAATCTAATTGTCCATAGCCTACATCAACGGCATAAACCTTATTGGCCCCTTCTTTCAGCATACAATCTGTAAAACCACCAGTTGAAGCGCCTATATCCATACAAATTTTATTTTNTAAATTAATATTAAAATTTTTAATGGCTTTTTCTAGTTTTAAGCCACCTCTACTTACATATGTAATAGGATTTTTTTTAATTTCAATAGGGGCATCTATCTCTACTTTTTCACCAGCTTTATCTATTCTCCTGTCCCCAATAAAAACTATTCCTTCCATAATTAAAGTTTTAGCTTTCTCTCTAGAATCCACAAGACCTTTTTCAAATAATAAAATATCTGCTCTTTTTTTAGTCATATAATCTCCTTTACTTACTATTGTTTCTTTTCTTATTATTAGGTAATATATCTATATTCAATTTCTTTTCTAAAAAGTTAAATACTTTAGCTGTTTGAAAAATAATTTTTTCTGAATTCATTATTGCAACAGATTTGCCTAAAGCCTTCCCCCCAACAGTAATAGAAGCTATCAATGCAGTGATTATTATACTTAATATGCTAGCATTTTTTAAATCATAAGTATTGACTAATTTAAAAATTATTGTAGCACCTACAGAACCACTTACAATACCAGAAATATCTCCAATAACGTCGTTGCAAAAATTGGAAACCTGGGATGCGTTTTTTATTAATTTAATGGCATATTTAGCTTCTTCTACTTTATTTGCAGCCATAGCATGGAAAGGCATTTCCTTTGCAGTTGCCACAGCAATGCCAATAATATCAAAAAAAATTCCAATTAATATTACTACAATTAAGATAATAAATGCTAAAAAAATGTCTAGGTTTTTTACCAATGATTCCGTTATTATACTAAAAACCACTGCCATAATAAATGTCCAAAAACTTATTACAACTACCCACTTAATATTATATCTATCTTTGAAATTTTTTTCATCTTTTTTATTCATTTAAGAATAAAACCTCCACAATTTATATTATAAAAGGCTGATAGCATATGCTATCAGCCCAAAAGTGGCAGTATACTAAGTAAATCTTACGGCTTAAGGTCCAGCAGGATTTCCCTGACGAAAACTGCATGTCGCCATAACAGCGGTTTCCCTTTAATTTCATCACTACCCTGTCGCCATAGATAGAACTGGATTACCATTTAGTCCGCACTGTAATCCTTAGTATACCTCTCGTTAGAACAGTCTAGGAGTTTTCCTCTACAACCAGTCTAATCCTTAGCCTCTTTTGCAATATAGGTTTCGATAACAAAACTTATATCTATTTGGGCCCTAAATAGAATAAGTTGACCTATCATCTGCCTATATCACTCAAGGCAGGCTACTCTGTGAATCATAACTTTATTCACAGGTTTATCTTATCCAATAAGATAAGTCTCCACGAAAGTAGGGTCAACGCCTGCATGCCATTGCAGATCGCCCCATCTTTCTTTACTCCCTGCAACGACCCTCGACTGGGCGTCGCGAGCCGAAACAAAGAACTTCATCGATATGCCCTTCGACGGATTTTTAGCCCCGCCCTCGGGATTAGCTGTGTTGACTAGAATACTGTGCCACTTTGATTTCAATTAATTATAACATGAAATTAATAATTATTCAACAAAATATTTAATAGCTTCTATGAATTAAAAACTCTGTTAATTCTTCAAAAAATTTAGTATCTCTATTTCTAAGCTCCATTAAATACTTTGTAGCTTTTTGACTTAATCTATTAATTTCCTCTTCTGCTGCCTTTAGTCCTAAATAAGTAGCATAAGTTAATTTACCTACTTCTCTATCTTCTTTTTCATCTAAAATATCATCCTTAATTTGATAAGCTAATCCTAAATTGTAACCATATTCTCTAATGTTTTCAATTTCTAAATCAGTGGCCCCACCTAATATTGCACCTGAAACTAAGGAGGCTTGTATTAGTGCAGCTGTTTTGTTCTCATACATAAACAATAATTTTTCTTCATCCATTTGTATATCATTTGACATAAGATCTACTACTTGACCACCAACCATTCCGTATATACCTGAGTATTTTGCAATTTCTTCCATCGCCCTAATATTTTTCTTATATTCTTCTATTGTGGTAGAATTTTCCAATGTATGGTGAAGCATAGTTTCAAAAGCTAGATTCAGCAAACCATCTCCAGACAAAATTGCCATAGCTTCCCCATACACCTTATGATTAGTAAGCTTTCCCCTTCTAAAATCATCATCATCCATTGCAGGCAAATCATCATGAATTAAAGAGTATGTATGTATCATTTCTATAGCTAGTGCAAAGGGTATAGCATTCTTATGGTTTTTATTAAACATTTCAAAGGATTTTAATAATAATATTGGCCTTAATCTTTTTCCACCTGTGAATAAACTATAATTAATAGATTCAAAAATAATATTTTGATACCCTGTTTTATTTTTTAATACATCTTTTAGCTCTTTATCTATTGTATTTGAAATTTCCTTAATTTCTTCTTCTATTAACATATTTTATTATACCTCCAAATCAAAAACTTCTTCATTTAAATTTCCATTTTTATCCTTTAATAATATTTTTACTTCCCCTTCAATGTGTTTTAATATTTCATTACAATAGTTATATAAATCTACACCCCTTTTAAATTTATCGAGGGAATCCTTAAGGGAAAGTTCTCCACTTTCTAAATCCTTTAGTATTTGTTCTAATTCTTTAACTGCCTCCTCATAAGATAAATCAAGTTTATTCATTATAAAATTCCCCCCTATTAATTTTAACCACTTTAGCCTCTATCATACCATCTTTAAAAATTAGACTTATATTATCATTAATTGACATATCTTTAATATTTGATATTAAATTGCCATCTTTATCTAAAGTAATAGTATATCCCCTATCTAAAGAAGATATTGGGCTTAGATAATTGATTTTACTATGCAAATTCTCAATTTTATTTTTATTATCAATGATGTGTCTATCCATAGAAAATAATAAGTTTCGGAATAAATCATCTAATAATTGATATTTATCTTTTAATTGATTTATGGGATTGTAATAATTTAAATCTTTTCTAAAATATTCCAGCTCTTTATTATGGTTTTCCATTAAATAAAAATAAATTCTATTTAGTTTAATTAGTTTATTATTTAAGTCTTCTTTTAGCTTATTTAATTCTGGAGTTATGATTTCTGCTGCAGCTGAAGGAGTGGGAGCCCTTAAATCTGCAACAAAATCCGCAATTGTAAAATCCGTTTCATGGCCTACAGCAGAAACTACTGGTGTTTCCATATTATATATGGTTCTAGCTAATAATTCATCATTAAAAGCAAACAATTCTTCTATAGAACCTCCACCTCGTCCCGTAATTATAACATCTATATCTTCTTTACTATCTAAATATAATAAACCTTCACATATTTCTTTTGGAGCTTGTACCCCTTGTACCAAGACTGGATAAATTAAAATATCTGCTATGGGAAATCTTCTCTTTATTACAGTAATAATATCTCTAACTGCTGCTCCTGTAGAAGAAGTAACTACGCCAATTTTTCTCGGCATGTAAGGGATATCTTTCTTATTTGAAGGTTCAAAAAGGCCTTCTGCTTCTAGTTTTCTTTTAAGTTCTTCAAAGGCTTGAAAAAGATCACCAATGCCAGATTTTTCAACCTTTTTAGCATATAATTGATAGTCCCCCTCTCTTTCATAAACAGAGATATATCCAGTAATTACTACTTTAAGACCATCTTCCAATTGAAAATTAACCAGTTGATTATCTGATTTAAACATAACACATTTTATTTTTCCTTTTTCATCCTTTAAAGAGAAATACATATGACCACTATAGTGGTGTTTAAAATTTGATATTTCTCCTTCTACTTTTATATTAGAAAGTAGCCAATCTCCTGCAAAAACTTTTTTTATATAATTATTAACTTCACTTACTTTTAATGGTTTTGTTGACAAAATATCACCTACTAGAACTTTTTATATAATGGGCTATTTATCTAAAATTCCAGTTCTTACAAATCCACCTAATATTCCATTTATAAATTTAGAAGAATCTTCAGTACTATATTTTTTTGATATTTCAATAGCCTCATTAATGGAAACCTGAACAGGAATATCATCTCTATATAGTAGTTCATAAATTGCAATTCTTAAAATAGACAAATCAACTCTGGCCAATCTATGTATATCCCAACCTTCAATATTGTTTTGTATGTGTTCATCTATAATATCTAAATTTTCAATAATAGTCTCTATTGTTTTTTCAATATAGAGTATTTCACCATCATTAAATGTGAAATTATCGAAAAAAATCTTCATTGCATTTTCTGTAAAATCAGAATTGATTTCCATTTGATATAATAATTTCATCGCAGATTCCCTTGCATATTTCCTGCCCATATTTACCTCCCTAATTATTTCCATTATTAATTAATCCATATTAGAAGAATTGAAAATCTTTTTTATTATCCCTCTAATTTTTTCCACTTTATTATCTACACTACCTAAAAATATTCCCAGTACAATACAAATAATTATGAATAAAGTCTTAAAAAAGCCAATAGTCAAAACTAAAATAGCAATTATAAATCCTATAATTCCACCTAAAGCCTTCCCTTTATTTGCCTTTATCCAATTAATCATATCATTAAATATTTCCCTTGCCAATTTAGAAACACCTCATCAATTATTTAATATTTCTAACAGGTGCAGTTACATTTGTAATTATTATACGAACTTCATTTACATTAACACCAGTACAGGATTCCACATGTTCTTTTACTTTATTTTGCAGCTCTTCGGTTGTTTCTGGAATATTAATTTCTGGAGTCACTTCTCCTCGTAAATCTATAAATAATTGTCCTTCAAATATATTCACATTGGTTCTTACATTTCTAACTCCAGTAAATTTATCGGCAACAGATTGGGCTAATCCAATAATAGTATCTTGGGATATATTTATTTCTCCATGATCTGTTCTTTGTATAATATAACTATCTTTAGACCTTTTTCCATTAGTTTTAACACTAATGACTATAAATCTAATGCTTGCCAATAATAATAATATCCCAATTCCTAAATACAAATAATCTCCCTTAATATTCTCTAAAACTATATTTGCATTGTTTAAAGATATAATATTGGGGTTTTCAATTGTAAATAGAATGAGAATAATAGAAAATAAGATTAAACAAATAGAAATTATTGTTAATATTATCCTATCAAATATACTCATAGCTGGTTTCATCCTCCTAAAAATATTCAAAATTACCCTCTGACCTGCAGAGGGTAAATATACTATTTTACTCTTGGTTCTTCTTCTATCTTAGGTTCTCTTGGTTCTTTAGGAATATTCACACCTTGTACATTTACATTAACTTCTATTACATTTAATCCTGTCATAGTTTCTACTGTATCTTTTATATTTTTTTGTATTAAATTTGCCACTTCAGAAATTTTATGACCGTATTCCACTATAATAAATACATCAATAGCCGTTTCCTTTTCGC
>JGI24708J26588_10002821_pt1 | contig 13005 bp, 9 predicted proteins | sample BioPla1DNA2_FD_26588 | JGI IMG/M metagenome (IMG submission 26588) | reverse complement strand
AGAGGTAACGCTTGAAGACGGAAGCCACCTTGTCCTTCTCGCTGAAAATGCCAAAGGGTATTCAAATCTTTCATTGATTCTTACAGAAGCTTACATGTCAATGGATTGGAAAAATATAACCCGGCTACTCGGAGGAAGGGATACAAATAGGATAAAGGCGGAGCTGGGGAAACGCAGGCTCCAACCGAAAGTGCACCTTGAATCCCTCAAAGCTCATAATGAAGGAATCATAGCCTTATCAGGCTGCATGCGCGGGGCGATTCCCGTATTGGTCTTGAGCGGGAGATTTAAACAAGCCTTTGAACTTGCCTTGAAATATGTTGAGATTTTCGGGGCAGATAGATTCTATGTTGAGCTTGAGAACCTTTGCATCCCAGGTAACGTCCGTCTCTTATCTTCCCTTGTTGAGCTGGCTGATGAGGTCGGAGTCGGGATTTGTGCCACAAATAATGTCCATTATGCAAGGAAGGAAGACTTTGTGATCCATGATGTTCTAACATGCATACGGACACTTACAAGGCTTGAAGATATACACCCTGAACGCAGATTGAATGCGGAAAACTATTTGAAATCCCCTGAAGAGATGGCGGCCTTATTTCGTCTTTGGCCTGAAGCCATAAGAACGGCAGGGGAGATCGCTACAAGATGTGAATCCAACGTTTTACCGGGCGGAAAGCTTTTTCCTGAATTCCCTTTGCCTTGCGGCACAACTTCAGCAGAGTATCTAAGGAGCTTGGTATATGAAGGAGCCAGGGTCCGCTACGGAAAGATTACGCCGAAAATAGAGTCAAGGCTTGAACATGAGCTTAGTGTCATTTGCACGCTGGGGTATGAAGACTATTTTTTAGTTGCCTGGGACATTGTGAGGTTTGCCAAAGGTGAGGGGATAAGATTTGCAGGAAGGGGTTCTGCTGCAGATTCAGCAGTAGTCTATTGCCTTTTCATAACTGATGTAGACCCTATTCAGCGGGGGCTGATCTTTGAGAGGTTTTTAAGCCTTGAACGGGCGCAAAAGCCTGATATTGATGTGGATTTTGATGCCCGAAGAAGGGATGAAGTAAAGCGTTATGTCAGGCGCAAATACGGCACGGAGCATGTAGCGACTGTATGCACATTTAATACTTTTAAGGCCAGATCCGCTGTCCGTGACGTAGGGAAGGTTATGGGCATCTCAGAAATCGACTTAGACAGGCTCGCAAAACGCTTGCCGCACGTATATGCCGATGAGATTAAAACTGCTATAAAGAAATACCCTGAACTTTATAACGGAGATATTTCATTTAATGAGTATTTACGGCTTTTTGAGATATGTCACGATTTAGCAGGTTTGCCACGGCATATAGGCACCCATTTGGGTGGGTTGGTTGTAAGCAGGATCCCTCTTGCGGAAGTTGCCCCTCTGCAAGTATCTGCAAGAGGCGATGTCATCATCCAGCTGGACAATGATGATGTGGAAGAGATCGGCCTTATTAAGTTGGATTTACTGTCTTTGCGCATGCTTTCGGCTATAGAGGATTCCACATCTTCCATTGGAATCGATCTTGGAAAAATACCGCTGGATGACGATGCTACGTACAAGATGATCAACGAAGGTGAGACAATCGGTGTCTTTCAGCTGGAAAGCCCTGCGCAAAGAGCTCTCCAGGGACGCCTGGGCGCAAGCGATATGGAGGATATAATTGCAAGTATTGCCCTTATACGTCCAGGGCCTATCCAGGGGAATATGGTGGAGCCTTTTATCGCAAGGAGGCGGGGATTGGAAGAGGTGACTTATATTCACCCTGCCCTTGAAAAGATCCTTGAAAAAACCTACGGGGTAGTGCTTTATCAGGAGCAAGTAATAGAGATTGCAAGTGTAATTGCAGGCTTTACCCCTGGNGAAGCTGACCGGTTGAGGAAGGTCATGACCCGCCATCGTTCCAGGGCGGAAATGGATGAGATAGGAAAAGAGTTTGTAAAAAAAGCTATCCAAAACGGAGTAGCGCCGGACGTAGCGGAAACAATTTTATCCTATATAGTAGGTTATGCAGGCTATGGGTTTTGCCAGGCACATGCCGCTGCATTTGCTGACACTTCTTATAAAACTGCCTACCTCTTAAAGCATTTCCCTGCTGAGTTTTACGCAGCTATACTCAACAATCAGCCTATGGGGTTTTATCCTCCCAATACAATATGCCTTGCAGCGAGGCTGCGCGGAGTTAGGATCCTTCCTGTGGACATAAACAGGAGCCTATATGAATTCATAGTTGAAGATGGGGCTATACGGATAGGGCTCAGGCAAGTCCGCGGTATGGAGGAAGATCTTGCCCGGGAGATAATCAGGTCTCGCGGGCAAGCAGGGTATGACTCTCTTTTTGACTTTATACGACGTGTATCTATACCACGGGATCTTCTTGAGAATTTGATACTTTGCGGGGCATTTGATAATATCCATAGTAATCGCAAGGCAATGCTGTGGGCGATTCCAAAAGCCTTACGGGGTTCTATGAATCTTCCACAGATAGAAGACTTTTCGGAGAGAGAGAAATTCAAGTGGGAATTCCGTACACTCGGGCTGCATCCCGCTTTACATCCAATGGAATTGCTGCGCGTCCAGTTGAATAAAGATGATATAGCCAGTACATCCTGTGCTAAAAAGCTGCCTATCGGGACATTTGTCAAAGTGGCAGGGCTTGTAATAAGGCCGCACAGGCCTCCGACAAAAAGCGGTAAGGTTGTGGTCTTCTTTTCCCTTGAAGATGAAACCGGACTTCTTGATGTTACTGTCTTTGAGGATACATATAAACAGTGTAAAGGTGTAATGTTTACTGCACCTATAGTAACAGTTGAAGGGCGTTTAGATTACAGAGGCAGTATCCCGAGTATAGTGGCGAGTTCAGTACATGGCGATATCCCGGGTTTTTACAGGTAGAGAACCTTTAGAATTTGGCTCTGATTCAGCGAGACATGCCATATTAGGCTTACGAAAAAGAAGGAATTTCGCATATCATGTGGAAATGTATGATGTGCCTTGCAAAGCTAACCCTTTATGGGTATTCTTAAGTATAATCAAAGCAAGAAAAGCACAACCATTCGGTTAGAATTATGCAAGTACCCAGCAAGGGGGTGGTGCTTAACCCCAAACGAGTAGTCTAGCGTGGAAGAGTATTAGATTTTATTGGTCTCAAGCCAATATAATTTGAAGGAGGTAGAATCGTGAAGGTGAGAAGATTCCTGTTGCCTGTTGCCATTTGCTTGATCCTGGCAATGACGTACGGAAGCATCACTGCCGGACAGGCCAGATGGGAACCCTACGGACCGTATGTAGACCAGATTATCATGCCGATTATTAAAGACTCTGAGGCGCAGCTTATTGCGTTCAACCGTGGAGACGTGGACGTACTCCCCGGCCTGACAAGGCCTGCTGACATCAATATTATTAAGGATAACCCCAACGCAGAGATTACAATGAACTATGGTTTCCATATGTTCTATCTCTGCTACAACATGAGGCGCGAGCCGCTTGCTGATGACGTTCTCCGTCAGGCAATCGCACATGTTGTAGACCGTGACAACATAATCCAGACACTGTTTGAAGGCTACATGTTGCCATTGGCTGCTTTCTTGCCGCCGTCCAGTGCATACTACAACGACGAGGTGCCGACCTATCCGTATAATCCGGAAGAGGCCAAGAGGCTTCTGGACGAAGCAGGGTACACTGTAGACCCGGCTACCGGGATCAGGATTGACCCCAAAACCGGACAGCCAATGCGTAAGATNACTATCTATACACCTACATACGAAGTTGCTCCTACCTCAGCAGAGCTTGGCAAAATCATTGCCGAAGCATGCCAGGCAATAAATCTGCCTGTAGAGCCGGAGCCAATGGACTTCCCGGTTATGCTGGATAAAATCGATTACCATGACTTCGACATGTATATGCTGGCGTGGAGCCTAAGCCGTATACCCACGTCACTATGGAACTTCTTCCATTCATCAAACGACGTTGAAGCCGGATACAACAACCCTGGTATCCGCGATCCTGAACTGGACAAAGTCCTGGAGCTACTATACGATGCACCCAATGAAGAAGTCGCAAAGCAGGCTGCAGACGAGGCTCAGCTGATCCTTGCCAGGAGACAGCCGTACACAGTCCTGTACTCCAGGCCGTACATGGATGCCTTCCGTAAGGACAGGTTCGAAGGTTATGTCCCGATGCACGGCTATGGCGCGGCTAACTATACAAACAAGTGGACAACTCTTAACATCAAACCGGTCAGGGGCAAAGGCGGAACAGTCCGCTGGCTGCTTCCTGAAGAGCCGAAGGTCCTTAACCCGTGCACCGGAAGCAGTGCTTACGAGTGGGAAGTCATGGGTAGGCTCTACGACGGTATGATGGAAGTCGATCCTGACACAATGCAGGACATTCCGTGGCTGGCTAAGAGCTGGGATATTGAAACCTGGGAGCCTGCGCCTGGTCAGGAGGGTACTGTTATAACATGGCATCTGGAGGAAGGTGTCAAGTGGCACGACGGTACTCCGTTCACATCCAAGGATGTCAAGTTCACCGTCGAATACTTGAAGGAGAACCAGGTTCCGAGGTACCTCGACAATGTGCAGAAGGTTGTCAAAGTGGAATGCCCTGACGACTACACTGTAAAGGTCTACTTTGAAACCGTAAGCTACTGGCACCTCTACAGGGCAGACCTGAACTTCCTGCCTGATTGGATCTGGAAGGATGTAGAAGACTACAACACCTTTGAGCCGTGGCTTGAGGCACATCCTGAGGTTTCCGGCCTCACCAAGCTCATTGGACATGGTCCGTTCATCCTCGATCAGTACAAGGTAGGCGAGTATGTCAGGCTGAAGAAGAACCCCATCTACTGGAGGCTTCCGGCAAACTAAATAAATGCCTCCGGTAGGGGTTAATGCGAGTGTAGAGTGATACCTGAACTATGTCCGCCGCCCCGGAGCATCTGGGGCGGCGGAATTAGGTAGGGGCTGGCGAGTGCTAAGGTGACACGCCAGGTTAGGTTAGTGAGGTGAGGCCGCTTGGGCTATTCAAGGTATCTATTGCGAAGACTGGGCTATGCGTTGATAGTGTTGTTTGTTATAATATCGTTCAACTTCGCTATCTTCCGTCTGATGCCCGGTGATGCTACAAAAATGATAATAGACCCTATGTTTACTCCCGAAGCTAAAGCCGAACTTAGGAGACAGTTCGGCCTTGATGATCCTCCGCTTGTACAATACGTAAAGTACATCGGCAGTCTCGCCAAGTTCGATTTGGGGCTTTCGTTTTCTACCAGAAGGCCTGTGATTAATGAGCTGAAGGAACGGCTCCCCAACACTATGGTGTTGTTCTTGAGCAGTTTTGTTTTAACTACTATGATCGGGATTTCAGTAGGGGTCTATACTGCGTCGAAAAGAGGAACGTTCGCTGACAGCTTTGTAACAGGAGCCGGCCTCTTTGCTTATGCTGTGCCGTCCTTTTGGATACAGTTGCTCTTGTTAATGCTATTTGGCTACTATATACCGATTTTGCCGATACACGGCACTATGAGTGCGCCTCCGCCTGACGGATTCTTCCTGCAGCTCTTGGACAGAATTCACCACTTGATCCTACCTGCAGGCAGTAACGTAGTCATAGCTTTCGGATCCTGGGCGCTTTATACACGGAATACGATGCTTGAGGCACTTGGGCAGGATTATATAGTTACTGCGAGGGCAAAGGGCCTGCATGAAAAAACAGTATTGCGCCACCATGCGTTAAGGAGTGTCCTGCCTCCCATTGTTACGCTGATATTCAGCGCTCTTCCGGGAATGGTGGCAGGAGCTGTTATTACAGAGACTATCTTCTCCTGGCACGGAGTAGGTAAGTATTTGCTGGACGCAGTTATGCAACAGGATTACCCGGCGGCGCAGGGAGCTTTCTACCTTATTGCCTTAGCAGTGGTGACTTGCAATCTTGCAGCTGACGTAGTGTATGGAATCGTAGATCCAAGGATCCGGGTAGGGGAAGGTGGAGCAAAATGAGCAAGAACAAGACGCAAACGAAGATAGGTGCGCCGACGTTTTGGGAGCAGTACAGGAGAAAACCTTTAGGAATGGTCGGGCTTGCCATAGTCAGTCTTTATGTTTTTGTTGCGATCTTTGCTCCGTATTTAACCCCTTACACCCCTAAGGAGATCCTTTTGGCAGACAGGATCGCTGCACCGGCTTGGTTCAGATCCATTCTTCCGAAGTTTGCTGACGCTCCTTCAAGTGTAAGGATATCTCTGGGTTCCCAAGAGTGGACAGTAAGCGAGGCAGTAGGAGGAGGCCTCGCACCTGCAGAGTCGGATGACTCTCCGTTAAGTGTTATTCAATTTGAACCTTTTGTGAGAGATGAGGTTGTCTCTGAAGAGGAGATCGATGTTCTCGAGGTTGAAGAGTATCCGAAAGAGCCGGAGCAGGGCGTGGTTACGCTTTCATATACTCTTCCGTACAACTACAGTGCTCCAAAGACTTTCGGATTGACTTTCAATTATTGGATAGAAGCGCCTTCCGATTCCAAGACGGAATTGGAATTTGTAATAGAAACACCCGAAGGGAAACGATACAGCTTATGGGGTAAATCAGCATCAGGACAGCTGGCAAATCAACCTGCAAGGATAGACTCGAGAGATTTAAGTCTGAAGCAGAGATTGGGAATGACGATTTTTGATGACCCCGCTCCAAGAATCTTCTCGTCAAGAGGAGATTACTCGTTATTGCTGATAGCGCGGACCATTCCCGGAGAAGAACCGACGCGCGTGTATATCAGTGATCCGGAATTCTACATTCCCGGCACTGTCCACGGATTGCTAGGCGCTGACCATATGGGTGCAGACCTGTGGACTCAGCTGGTGTACGGTACAAGAATCTCACTTTCCATCGGCCTTTCAGCCGCTGCCATTTCAGTGGCTGTAGGGACTGCGGTGGGGATTATAAGCGGTTATCTAGGCGGCGTAGTCGATGAGTTCATAATGAGGATTGTCGATGTTCTTATGGCTATTCCGGATCTGCCAATCCTCATAATCCTCGGTGCGCTACTTGGGAAGAGCGTTTGGAACATAGTACTTCTGATTTCAGCATTCGCATGGATGGGAACAGCTAGGTTGGTTCGCTCGCAGACTCTGTCCTTGAGAGAGCGCGTTTTTGTGGAAGCAGCCAAAGCATCAGGCGCATCCGATGCTTACGTGATGATTATCCATATACTTCCTAACGTACTGCCTCTTGTATTTGCTGGCATGGTACTTCGTATTCCGTCAGCAATATTGACAGAAGCCGCCCTTAGCTTCCTGGGGCTTGGTGACCCAAGGGTCGCTACCTGGGGACGTATGTTACACAATGCGAGAGGATTCGGCGCATTCACCACGCTTGCATGGTGGTGGCTGGTGCCGCCGGGGCTGGCTATAACATTCTTGAGCCTTGCCTTCGTGTTCATTGGCAATACAGTCAATGAGATCCTCAATCCAAGATACAGGGAGAGATCATAACCATGGCTCTACTTGAAGTACGAGATCTCAAGATGTACTACAAGACTCTTCGCGGCTATGTTAAGGCAGTAGATTCAGTGAGCTTTGATATTGAGAGAGGGAAAGCCTTAGGTATAGCAGGTGAGTCCGGATGCGGAAAGACAAGCATGGCTTCTACAGTCCTAAGGTTGCTTCCCAGTAACGGCGAGATCCTCGGTGGTTCAGTCAATCTTGACGGTGTAAACATCACCAAGCTGGGTGACGAAGAGTTCAGGACATCCATCCGTTGGAAGAAGATATCCATGGTGTTCCAAGGTGCGATGAACGCCCTCAACCCGGTGCACCGAGTAGGTGACCAGATTGTAGAGGCGATACTGGCTCATGAGAATGTCCCCCGTGAAGAGGCGGCGGAACGAGCGAGGGAGCTCCTGAATATGGTGGGTATCAACCCAAAGAGGTATAAAGAGTTCCCCCATGAATTCAGCGGCGGTATGAAGCAGAGGGTTGTAATAGCTATGGCCCTTGCCTGCAATCCGGATATCATCATCGCTGATGAGCCCACTACTGCATTGGATGTGATGGTCCAGTCGCAGGTTTTGCAGGCTATGGAAGATCTTAGAAAACGGCTGGATCTTTCCATGATGCTCATCACCCATGACCTGTCAGTGATTGCCCAGACATGTGATGACATCGCCATTATGTACGCAGGAAAGATTGTCGAGTATGGCAGTGTTTTTGATGTTTTTGATCATCCTACGCATCCTTATGGCATGGGGCTTGTAAAAGCATTCCCCAATATTAAAGCCGAGAGGAGTCGCGTGCGATCATTACCGGGATTTCCACCGAATTTGTTAGCACCCCCCACAGGCTGCAGATTCCATCCCAGATGTCCGCTGGCTATAGACATCTGTAAGGAAGAGGAGCCTGAATTACTGGAGATTGGGTCAAATAGTCACAAAGTTGCCTGCCACAGGGTAGATATGCTTGAGAGGGGGGTCGACATATGGGCGCAGTAACCGCACTTGAACCCGAGAGAAGCGCGGAGCTTGGCGAAGTCATTCTTAAGGTAGAGGACCTTGTAAAGTATTTTCCGGTGCGTCGAGGCTTAGTCGAGATCGTACGGAGGGAGCCTGAGCGGGCTGTAAAGGCTGTTGACGGAGTCAGCTTTGATATAAAGAAAGGCGAGCTCTTCGGCGTTGTCGGCGAGTCCGGTTGTGGAAAGACGACCATGGGCAGGACGATACTGAGGTTGCTTGAGCCGACTGCAGGTAAAGTTACCTTTGAAGGTATAGATGTGACTGCTCTGAGCGCCGAAGAGATGAAGATGCTCAGACAAAGAATGCAGATCATATTCCAGGACCCGTATGAGTCAATGAACCCACGCCTGGATGTTTTCAGGATCATATCAGAGCCTCTGAAGATACAGGGGATCGTCAAGAATTCACATGACGCCTTGCGTTATGTTGAAAAGGTTCTTGAGGATGTGGAAATGACACCTCCTGAAGAGTACATTTACAGATACCCGCACGAGCTTTCAGGCGGACAGAGACAGAGAATTGCAGCAGCAAGGGCTCTTGTATTGGACCCTGAATTCATAGTCGCTGATGAGCCTGTGTCAATGCTCGACGTATCCATCCGAGGAGAGATTCTCAACTTGATGTTGAGTCTGTCTCGGGAAAGAGGAGTTACGTTCCTCTACATTACTCACGACTTAGCTACTGCGCGTCATATTTGCGATCGGATAGCCGTAATGTACTTAGGGAAAATCGTTGAAAAGGGTCCCACCGACAGCTTGATTAAGCATCCTCTGCACCCGTACACCCAGGCTCTCATAGGTGCCGTGTTTGTTCCGGATCCGAAGAAAAAAGGCTTCGGAAGAGTCTTGAAAGGCGAAGTCCCGAGCCCGGTTGATCCTCCGAGTGGGTGCAGGCTTCATCCTAGATGTCCTATTGCACAGGATATCTGCAAGGAAGTAGAGCCTGAACTGGTTCCTGCTGAGGACAACCACTTAGTGGCATGTCATTTCGCTATTGGGTGATTATCGGTTGGAGAGGCTTGTTTTATCTGCTGATTGCGGTATAGGTGTGAGCAGATCTAGGATATCCCCCTATGAGATCACAGGTTCGGTCCTGAACAGGGGGTTCTGTGAGAATGAATAGTAGAGGGCACGCTCGTGGGGACAGGATTGTTCTCATTATTATGGTTGTCTTGGCTGTCTGCGGGGTGGCACTAACATGGGCGACTGCTAAGAACTATCTCGGAGCTGCGACGGCGGCAGCCGGATTTCAGACTACAGTGTCAGGAGTAACATTAAGACAGGAAGGCTCCGGGTATACGATTGAGATAAACGTAAGTTTCGAGAACCTGAGTGAATGGGATTTACCTATTACAGCTGTGCGATCCATAGTGTACCTTGACGGACAGTATATATGGGGACGCAACTACGAATGGTGGGCCAGGCCTTTAGAGTTGCCGGGAGGCAGCAAGAGAGAAGTGGTTCTTGAGATAGACGTGCCTGATACCAAGACAGAGCTTGTTGCTGGGGGCAAAGAGGCTTGGTCTATAAGGATATCAGGTCTTCTTGACATGCCGCGCCTGGGCACCAAGGTTTTTGTTACAAATGCTGTAGTGCCGCTGGATAGAGGTAATGAGGCATGAGTAGGAAAAGGATAGTCGCCGGTGTTATTCTCATGGGAATATTCATGTGCGGACTCTTTACCTGCCAGGCCTTTCCTCTTCTGTCACCTATTGAAGCTGCCCAGGATTACATCACCGCTTTAGTGTTTGCTGGGGCATTGATTACAGGGTTTCTCCTGGGTATGTTGACCTCTTCGATAGCCGGTGGGATATTTGCCGGGTTTTTCAGTATTATGCTTGGCCTTGTGCTGGCCGGATTCATGATGACTTTGCCGGCATTACTGGGCGTATCCGGTCAGCTGGGAATGCTCTCAGGGGCAGCCGTTGGACGTGCCCTGATACTGGGAGCCATACTTACACCTATTGCTGCCGTAGGCACATTCATAGGTGTCTTGGCACGGAACCGCATTATCTAGCACCTAGGTAAGTGCCTATGGAGCTCACTCGGCCATGGAGTGGCTCACGCGCTGATCCAATATGGGCATTGTGAAAGCTTTAACCGAGTGGAACGGCTCCCGCCATGAGCCGTTCTTATGTATCTAGGCGCTTTTTGGGGCCATGTTGGCTCTTCCCATGAGCCAATGTTGTCCGCTTTCACGACTCTTAGGCGAAGATTGGCTTATCTTGTGAGCCAACAATACCTGGCTTCACGGCTTTTAGCTACAGATCGGCTTATCTCGTGAGCCAACTTTCTCTGGCCCGCATGCCTTTTTCCGATGATCGGCTCACCGCTTAAGCCGATCACGGGGTTTTCGGGGCTTTAGCGCCCGGAAGTGGTTCACGCGATGAGCCAATAGGTGTGACCGGACGCTATTTCAGCGCTCGAGTGGCGCTCCTGGAGAGCCATTCACAGTGATTCGAGGTTCTTTAGGCTCCTGATTGGCTTTGCCGGTGAGCCATTCCTGGCCATTCTGAGCACTCTCGGCTCCTAATTGGCTCTTGTCTTGAGCCAGTTAGGCTTGTCTTGCACGCTTCCACCGGATGAACGGCTTTTCTCACGAGCCAAGTCGGCTGCTTTTAGGCTGTCTCAAAGACGGAACGGCTCTCATCGTGAGCCAACTACGACGTTCTTGAGGTTTCAGCGAGCGAGACTGGCTCAAGTGTTAAGCCATTGCAACTGATTTAAAGGACTTTTGATACTTGATTGGCTGACTAGATGAGCCAATCACGTTTGATCGGGCCTACTTACGCTTATGAACGGCTCTCCAGTAGAGCCAATCAGCCTCCTTTAGGCTCCTTTTGACCGGCAAACGGCTCTTCCCGAAAACCATTTATACCCCTTTGAGGTATTCCCGGCCAATATTCGGCTCATGGTGAGCGCCAATCCAACAGGCCTGGAAACCTAAGTGCCCTAGGTGCATGACTAACAGTCATTTGCCTGTATCGAGCTACGCTGAGCGGCAGGTGCCTGCAGTGAGGACTGTAATGCTTTTCGTTCAGCGTCATACGTTTACTCTCAGCAGGGTGGCCGATGCTTGCAACGAGGGGTGTCAAAATCCGGCCACTAGCCTTCGGGCCGGATTTTGTTCAAGGCGCCTCCGCCAGAGGCGCCGTCCCCGAGTGCAACATCGGCCACATAGTAATGTGCGAGTACGTTTCTTATTCGGGCAGCAGATAACTGCAATAAAGGTTGCAACATCGGCCACCTTCCCAAAACCATGTGCAACCCCGTAACAAAGTCAACAGAGGAGAACAGAGGAGAACAGAAGAGAACAGACGAGCACAGAGGAGCTTTCAGAAAATCCGGCTATCTACATCCTGTCGTTGAGCATACTACCTGTAGAACAGTGGGACCTGAAGAAGTCTCACCGGGACCTGCAGAAGTCTCACCTAGAACAGTGAGATCGAAAGACATGACTAGGATTCGAGGTGTGTGCCGATGACTGATAATCGCAGGAAAACCTTAACGTGGATTGGCATAGGAATCGTTGCCGTGATAGTCATAGCCTTCGGTATTTCAAGGTCAAGACAAACTGCGCTGGGGAAGGAGCCTACCATCAGGTTGTATATTGATACCGAAAACAAAGTCCTTGAGCTGCCCATGGAGGAATACGTCGCCGCAGTGGTAGCCGGAGAGATGAAGAACCACTGGCCGCACGAAGCTCTTGCTGCCCAGGCTATAGTGGCAAGGACATTTGCCTTGAAGGCACTGGAGGAAAGCGGAGGAAAAGGTCCTATGGGTTCAGATATCCAGGCCGGGTTCGAAAAGGCCCAGGAATATAAACCGGAAAACGTCAATGATGCAATAAGGGCAGCGGTAAAAGAAACCCGAGGGAAGGTCCTGACACAGGAAGGGAAGCTGATCAATGCGTGGTTCCACTCCAACTCCGGTGGAAAAACGGCTTTGGCCAAGGAGGGCCTGAACTTTACTGATGAAGAACCTCCCTACACCGTTGTTCGCGACAGCCCCGACGATACGGAAGACGTCCCTCTTTCAGACCGCAGGTGGAAGGCGGAATTCTCCATAGGAGAAATCGAGGCTGCCTTGGCAAAAGCCGATCTAAGCGCAAAAGGCATTGAGAACATGACAATAGCTAAACGCGGACCGTCAGGACGTGCCGAAACAATAGCNGTCCACCACTCAGGGAAGGTGACAACGATAGGCGGAAACGACCTNAGAATCGCGTTGGACCCTTTACGCATGAGATCGAANTTCCTCACGAGACTCGAAGTCGCAGACGGNAAAGTCGTGATGGAGGGAAAGGGATTCGGACANGGGGTCGGACTNTCCCAATGGGGTGCACANAATATGGCAAAGATGGGAAAACACCACGAAGAGATTTGTAAANACTACTTCAAAAATGTTAAGGTAGAGAAGCGTTGGGCATAAAGAGAAGGGCCATTGGAGCTACGGAAATATAAAGGATTTTACGGGCTTCTAGAGAAAATT
>JGI24708J26588_10002820_pt1 | contig 13008 bp, 15 predicted proteins | sample BioPla1DNA2_FD_26588 | JGI IMG/M metagenome (IMG submission 26588) | reverse complement strand
TAATGGAAGATAAGAGCAGGTGGGGAGTGGCGGTTATAGGACATGATATTACAATTAATAGCGGTTCAGTCATCAAACCAAAACAAATTATTGATACAGATATATAAGGAGGACTATCTATGCCAACAATGGGGAATGTTCTAGGGTTAATTTTTGCAAATATGCATGACGGGGCAATACATGATTTAACTAAAGCGCGCACTATGGGTTCTGTGCCATTTGGAGGAAGATATAGATTTATCGATTTCACACTTTCTAATATGGTGAATTCGGGAATATCGGAAATTGGTGTAATTACTAAAGCGAATTACCAGTCGTTAATAGACCATCTAGGTTCGGGAAGGGAATGGGACCTCACCCGTAAGAAGGGTGGATTACATATATTACCGCCCTATGGGCAAGTTGGCAGTGGAATGTATAGAGGACGGTTAGAGGCACTCAGCGGTGTGATTAATTTCATTCGCCATTCCAGCGCCGAATATGTGATACTCTCGGATTGTGATGTTATTACAAGTATGGACTTCAAGAAGATTATAAAAGCGCACGAGGAGAGCGGCGCCGACATTACAACAGTCTATTCTAAGTCCTATTATAATTCGTCTGATACTTCATCTAAAACAGTGCTAAATCTTGATGAAAACAATGCCGTGCGAGAAGTGTTAATTAATCCGAGCATCACAGGATTTAGTAATGTTAGTCTTAATATATTTATTTTAGAGAAGAAATTCCTTGAAACAATCGTGGCAGATGCAATTGCACGCAATCTTTATAGCTTTGAAGTTGGTATTTTACAGCATAAAATTGACGAATTCAATATACGTGGATATGAGCATAATGGGCATTTCAGTCAGATAGATTCCATGCTAGAATTTTACGAGGCAAATATGAATTTGCTAAGACCCGAAATTAGACAGGAATTATTTTCATCATATGCACCGATATATACGAAGATTCGTGATGAGTCGCCGGCGAAATATGGAATCAATTCCATGGTTAAGAATTCGCTAATTGCTGATGGTTGCATCATAGAGGGCGAAGTCGAGAATTCCATTTTATTCAGGGGGGTAATTGTGAATAAAGGCGCAACAATAAAGAATTCGATAATTATGCAAGGTACGCAAGTTGGCGGCGAGGCAAAGATAGACCATGTTATTACCGATAAGAATGTTATAATCGCGGATAGCAGAATGCTATCGGGGTCACCGCAATATCCGGTCTTTATAGGCAAAAAGGTAGTAGTTTAAACTAAGCTATATAGATATGAGTAGAAAAGTAGCAAAGGTTGAACAGGGAGGATGGAAAATGAAAATTTTATATGTATCGAGTGAGGCATTGCCATTTGCTGCGTCTGGGGGATTAGCAGACGTCGCCGGCTCATTGCCAAAGGCATTAGTGAATGAGGGGCAGGATTGCCGTGTTGTAATGCCGCTATATGGTGATATCTCACCAAAATGGCGGGAGAAGATGACGTATCTAACTAATTTCACCGTCGACGTTGCATGGCGCAAGCAATATTGCGGTGTGTTCATGATTAAGGTAAAAGGCGTTACATATTATCTGCTTGACAATGAATATTATTTTCTTCGTGATGGGCTTTATGGATTTTATGATGATGCGGAGCGTTTTGCCTTTTTCTCTCGTGCGGCATTAGAGATGCTGAGCTTCATAGATTTTTGCCCTGATATAATTCACTCTAACGATTGGCAATCGGCTCTTGTTCCCGTTTACTATGATGTATTCTACCGGTTCAAGGAATATTATCAAGACATAAAAACAGTTTTTACTATCCATAATATACAGTATCAAGGGAAATACGGTATGGAACTACTTAACGACATATTAGGTATACCGCTATATTATGCGAATTTACTTGAATACGATGGAGATATTAATTTCATGAAAGGTGCTATAGAAATTGCCGATAAAGTTACGACAGTAAGTCCATCATATGCGCTAGAGATCCTTGATCCGTGGTATGCGCATGGTTTGGATAGAATTCTGCGTAATAAGCAATATAAGACTTGTGGCTTTCTCAATGGGATCGATGTGCAGGAATATAATCCTGCTACCGACCCGAATATATATGAGAACTTCAGCGTCAATAACAAAAAGGGCAAGGCTATATGCAAACAGGAATTGTTGAAAGAATTATCACTCCCACAGGGGAAAGAGCCAGTGATAGGAATTGTCACTAGACTCACCACTCATAAAGGACTTGACTTGATTAAAGANGTTTTCGATGATATCATTGATTTAGGATATAAGGTAGTTATTCTTGGTTCCGGCGATAAAGAATATGAAGATTTCTTCAGATCCATGCGGAGTAAATATCCTGATAAAGTCAGCGTTACGATAGGCTTCATACCCATTTTAGCTAGGAAAATATATGCCGGAGTGGATATGTTTCTAATGCCGTCGAAATCAGAGCCATGCGGACTTGCCCAGATGGTATCCTTAAGATACGGCACAATTCCAATAGTGAGGGAAACGGGGGGACTGCGTGATAGTATTAAGGATAGTGGCGGCAAAGGAGGGAATGGTTTCACATTCCAAACATATAATAGCTATGATATGCTAGATGCAATTCGCCGTGCAAAGGCGGTATATGATAATAGGCTAAGGTGGGGAAAGCTCACAAGCAATGCGCTAAGGAGCGACTTTAGTTGGCGCAAATCCGCTAAGCTATATATAGGGCTCTATGAGGAGCTTGTCCCGAATAATCAACTTACAACAACATTATAAATATAGATAAAGCTTATATTGGAAGGAGAAACAATGCAAGCAACAAACAAAGAATTCATTTCAACATATGCAAAGGAGAGGTTTAATCCGGCCTTTGCGAAGCCGCATAATATTAAAATTATAGATATTGCACATGCCCTTGCATATGTATGCAGGGGCAATGGGCATTTAAGAACATTTTATTCCGTCGCACAACATTGTATTAATTGTGCTAAAGAAGCAAAGGCTAGGGACCATTCTGTAAAGGTGCAATTTGCATGCTTAATGCACGATGCTTCTGAGGCATATCTTAGCGACATCACACGGCCGCTGAAACTTCGCTTGCAAAATTATATTGATATAGAAAGAGAGCTTCAAGCGACGATTTTGGAGGCAGTCGGTATAGAGGAATTAACTCCGGAAGAAAAAAAGCAAATCAAGGATATTGACGATGCAATGCTTTATTATGAATTCCTTGAACTTCATGGAGATAGACTATTTGAAGAAGAACCTGAGTTGCTGACTGATGCGGACTTCGAGGAGCATTATTTCACGGTTATGGAGGAAGAATTCCTACATCTATTCGATCAATTACATTCGCAGATGATTAGCGATTAAATTGTGGTATAGTGTCCTTCGTTTTTATTTATCCCATGCTTGAAATGTGTAGAAAAATAGTGTAGTATATATATTAACAGCTTTTGACGACATAGGATTAGGAGTGATTTTAATGGGAAAAGAAAAGACGAAAGACAATTCGGTCATGCCAACAATAATCACGATAGTTATTGCAATTGTTGCAGTAGCCACAGTTTTATATGCATATATTACGGGCGCATTCGGTAATACAGGTAGCGGCGGATTCATACCCACGCAGGAACACAAGGCGGAAATTGAGAAGTACAGTAAAGAATTACTTGATAGAAACTATGAAACATATATGTTGTTCTATCAGTATGGACTTGCCATCGGAGAAGATAATGAATCGGAGGAAGAAATTTACGACAGAACGCCGGAAGATGGGGTTTATACTGTAAATTCGGACAAATACAAGACATATGAAGATATAGAGAACCTATTAAAAGACACCTTTGCTCAGGGAACTGTTAGAAGATTGCTTGAAAAAGGGCAGGGGAAAGGGCAAATTTACTATGACAAAGATGGCAAACTAGGGATGAAGATAGCTAATTTCGAACAGCATGATTACAATAAGAATTGGAGCAACATTACAATAGAATATGATGAGATTGAAGAATTTTCCGCTAAATTGATAGTGCAGTTAAATTCTAATGATGACGATAGCGAAAGCGGAGATTCAACCGTAGAAGGATATATGGTGAAAATAAACGATAAATGGGTGCTTGAGGATTTAATTTATTAATAATGCTAGTATTAATCTAAATTTAATAGATAATTACTATGTATCACATTAAATTATAGTATAGTAATCTAATATAATGAAATAGAAAGTATTCCCACATAGCTCATCATGGACGCTCAATGCTGAGCAGCTTTATCAATAGGACAAGCTAATCTCAACGATTGGGGATGTGAAAAGTGAGGAATAAAACTAAATCTAGTCCGCTTAAATATATCGCATATATCGGTCATTTCGCCACTATAATGATTGTCCCAATTTTGCTATGCGTCTACATTGCAACATATTTGCAAAAGAGATTTCAATTAGGCTCGTGGGTGGTCGGCATAGGTATAATACTAGGTTTACTACTAATGGTGAGTAATCTGGTAGGATTCGTTCGTCAGGTGCTAAATGAAACGGATAAGGAGCATCGCAGAAAGTGAAATTCTTTAAAAGGAATATTGCTACCGATGAGTTGCTGGGCTTCATATGGTGGTATATTGCATTCGATTTGGCTGTAATGGTTGGCTTCTTTCTAGCGGGGGAAATGACATTCAGCGTTCCGCTTGGTTTAATTGGCGGGTCATTATTTTCAGCACTTAATTTTCATCTGTTAGGAATGGCAGTTGAGAAATCAGTTAAAAGAGAATCCGCAAAGGCAAGCTCATTTATGAAAAGAAGTTACTTTTTAAGATATATGTTGATGGCGGTAGTACTATTTGCAGGAGCAAAATCGGGATACTTCAACATAATTTGCCTGATAATACCGCTATTATATCCTAGAATTATTCTTACATTTAAATATATTAGGAAGGGTGGCAACAAATAATGAATGGACCTAAATTAGTATTTGAATTACCTTTTGGAATTAATATTACAGAAACAGTATTTCTATCGTGGTGCATTATTGTTGTCGTTGCCCTACTTTTATTATATCTTACACACGATATGAAGAAAATACCCACGAAAAAAAGGCAGGTAATTGCCGAATGGATTGTAGAGACCGTGAACAAATTAGTCAAGGAGAATATGGGTGAGAAGTTCATGGGCTTTGCGCCGTATATAGCCGGACTATTCACATATTCAATTCTTGGCAGCTTAATTGGGCTGATCGGACTCCGCCCCGTGACAGCGGATATAAATACTACTGCTACTTGGGCAGTTACAACGGCATTAATGGTGCAGATAGTTAAAATTCGCACGAGCGGATTCGGCGGATATTTAAAAGGATTTGCTGAACCCGTCGCCGCTATAACACCGCTCAATATTATATCAGAATTTTCCACACCGGTATCGATGGCATTCCGTCATTTTGGAAATATCGCAGCAGGAATGGTAATTTCGTCCCTAATTTACATGGGACTTGCATCATTGAGTGCGTCGCTCCACCTACCAATTCCATTGTTGCAAGTAGGATTACCGGCGATACTTTCGCTTTATTTCGATATATTTTCAGGATTTATGCAAGCATATATATTCTGTATGCTAACAATGGTATTCATCAGTTCGGCAGCTGAGTAAGAGCATGTTATTGGGAATATGCGGCATGAAGAATGCAAATTAAAATACTTATTAANGCCGTATGCCAATATATAAATAGAAAAAATTAAGTAAACATAGGAGGATTATATTATGGAATTAGCAAGAGCAATTATCCTTGGAGCATCAGCAATTGGAGCAGGACTAGCAATGATTGCAGGAATTGGGCCTGGTATAGGACAAGGTTACGCCGCTGGAAAGGCATCTGAAGCAGTGGGTAGGCAGCCGGAGGCATCGGGCGATATTATGAGAACAATGCTGATCGGTTGTGCGGTTGCTGAGTCAACTGGTATTTACGGATTCGTTGTAGCAATTATCCTACTATTTATAAACCCATTAATTGGAATGCTGTAAACAAATTTTGTTTAGTAACACTATCAAATTCGGGAGGTAAAGATGCAAATTCTAAATTTAATACCCTCTCTTTCTCCAATAGCAGCGAGTGATAAATCCGGTTTTACACCATTCATCACGATTGAGCTGGGCACGATTATATTTGTCCTACTGAACCTATTGATCATCTATCTTCTGTTTAAGAAATTTTTATTTGAACGGGTGCAAAAAATCCTTGATGCTAGGCAAAGCGATGTACAGGGAATGTATACCGATGCCGAAACAGCAAAGGAAAATGCGCTATCAATAGAGGCCGATTATACGGAGAAATTATCTCAAGCTAAAGATGAGGCTAATGAACTTGTCCGTAGTGCAACTGCACGTGCCCAAATTAGGGGCGAGGAGATTGTGAACGAGGCAAAAACGCAAGCTGATCATATGAAAAAGAGGGCGGAAGAAGATATTGAACGTGAGAAAAAGCGAGCAATAAATGAGATAAAAGACGATATTTCTGATATTGCTATAGAAGCTGCTGCAAAAATAGCGAAAAAAGAGATCAATGCTAAAGATCAGGAAAAGTTGATTGAAGAATTTATTTCAATGTAGCGCATAACTAGTTGGAGGGGATGAATTGGCAGGAATAATTGGCAAAAATTACGGGAGTGCCCTATTCTCCATTGCAATTGATGAGGGGAAGCAAGAGTTAACTCTTGGGGAACTCACCACTATTAATAATATTCTAAATGAGAATAGCGACTTCATAAAATTGCTGAACACTCCATCGATAACTATGAATGAAAAAATGCAGGTACTTTCTTCTGCCTTAGAAGGGCAAATTGACGAAAATACCTACAATTTTTTATGCCTTTTAACCGAAAAAGGTAGGATTCNATATTTAAATGAAATTACCGATGCGTATCGTGAACTTTATAATAATTATTACAACCTTACNGAAGTTAGGGTTACTACTGTTATTCCACTAAATGATGAATTAAGGGCAAAATTAATAAAAAAGCTTGAAACTATCACGGGTAAAGAAGTAACGATTATCGAGGAAATCGACCCCGATATTATAGGTGGAATAATCATAAATTACGATAATACCCAAATTGACGCTAGTGTCAAAACTAAATTAGATGGGCTGCGTGCGCAAATACGGGATATGGTAGTATAGAGCACGATTATCCGCACGAAGGAAAGGATTGATAATCACATGGATTTACGTCCGGAAGAGATAACAAATATCATAAAACAACAAATTAAAGATTACGGCGCTAAAATCGAGATGACCGATATCGGCACTGTTGTTACCGTCGGCGATGGTATAGTGAGAATTCACGGGCTTGAAAAATGCATGCTCAACGAGCTCCTAGTATTCGAGGGCGGGGAAAAGGCTATTGCCCTAAACTTGGAGCAGGATTTTGTCGGTGCTGTAATGCTAGGTTCCGATGCGGATGTAAAAGAAGGCGATACAGTTAAGCGAACAGGGACAATTATATCTGTTCCCGTTGGGGAAGATATGTTAGGCCGTGTAGTTGACGCACTTGGAAATCCTATTGACGGGAAAGGCGATATACTAACTACCGAGGTCCGCCCAATCGAGAATGAAGCCCCCGGCATTATATCAAGGAAAAGTGTAGATAGGCCACTCCAAACAGGCATAAAAGCTATTGACTCTATGATTCCAATTGGACGTGGACAAAGGGAGTTAATCATTGGCGACCGACAAACTGGTAAAACTGCGATTGCAGTTGATACGATAATAAATCAAAAAGATAAAGATGTAATTTGCATTTATATTGCCATCGGGCAGAAGCGCTCAACCGTTGCGAGTGTTGTTGATTCGCTTGAGAAAAATGGCGCAATGCCGTATACGATTATAGTATCTTCAACGGCATCCGAGCCAGCACCTTTACAATATATCGCACCATATGCGGGCTGTGCAATGGGCGAGTATTTCATGGCGCAGGGTAAAGATGTTCTATGCGTATATGATGATTTATCAAAACACGCAGTTGCATATAGGGCTTTATCGTTATTGCTCAAACGCCCACCAGGACGTGAAGCATATCCGGGTGATGTGTTCTATCTTCACTCACGTTTGCTTGAAAGAGCAGCAAATTTAAGTGAGGATCATGGCGGCGGATCGTTAACCGCACTACCCATAATAGAAACACAAGCAGGCGACGTATCGGCATATATTCCTACAAACGTAATTTCAATTACTGATGGGCAAATCTTCCTAGAGAGTGAATTATTCTTCGCAGGGGTGCGCCCAGCTGTAAATCCGGGAATATCGGTATCCCGTGTTGGTGGTAATGCGCAGATTAAGGCAATGAAGGATGTTTCAGGGACATTGAAACTTGACTATTCACAATATCGTGAATTACAAGCATTCTCACAATTCGGATCCGATCTAGATCAGGATACAAAAGATAGACTTGCTAAAGGTGAGCGAATTGTTGAGGTGCTAAAACAATCGCAGAATTCACCAATTTCAGTAGAAAATCAAGTTATAATAATATATGCAGTTATCAATAACTTCCTAGTAGATATTCCTGTCGATAAAATTAGAGAATATGAAAAGCAGCTTTTTGAATATATTAATTCGACCTATCCAGAAATTACTGGAGGGATTAAAAGTGAGAAGATACTCACGGAAGAAAATGAGCAAAAATTACGTGAAGTATTGCAGGATTTCGCAAAAAAATTCCTAGCAACGATTTAGTTTATAATGAGGGGAGCGATTAAATGGCGGTCGGCAGTATGAAAGATATAAAAAGACGCATCAAAAGTGTCGAAAGTACAATGCAGATAACGAAAGCTATGGAGCTAGTTGCTTCCTCAAAGTTAAGGAAGGCAAAGCAAAGAGCGGAAGATTCCCGCCCGTTCTTTAATGCACTCTACGAAATAATGAGTGAAATTTCCGCTGAGAATTCGGATTTTTCATCTCCATATACGAAGAAAAGAGATGTAAAGCGATCACTTTACATAGTAATTGCTGGCGACAGGGGGCTTGCAGGCGGATATAATAACAATGTATTAAGACTTGCGGAAAATGATGCTAAGGGCAAAAATGTGAAGATATTAGCAATAGGAAAGAAGGCAGTAGAGCACTTTTACAAGCGGGGAGCAGACATTTTAGAGGGGTACGCTGGTATAGCTGAAACAATCACAACTGAAGAAACAAGTGTTCTATCTGATATTATAACAAAGCAATTTCTCGATGGTGAGGTTGACGAAGTGAAGCTATATTTTACTGAATTCGTATCTACACTCAGCCAAGAACCAAGGAAATTATCCGTACTGCCAATTGCACGTTTTGAAAAGAAAGATGGGACCCACCGTTCATTAACTTCATACGATCCGACGCCTGAGCAAGTATATGAAAAGATTGTACCGCAATATATTTCAGGGCTGATTTTTGGCGCCGTTGTTGAATCCTATGCATCGGAGCAGGGCGCAAGACGTGTAGCTATGGAGTCAGCGACAGACAATGCCGATGAAATGATAGAAGAATTATCGTTACTATATAATAGAGCAAGACAAGCGAGCATAACGCAAGAAATTTCGGAAATTGTATCGGGTGCTAAGGCACAGGATTAACGGTGCAGGAAAGGGTTGAATACTAGAATGCAGAATGAAAATACGGGTGTAGTCGTTCAAATAATTGGTGCAGTTGTCGATATTAGATTCTCCAAAGAGCGATTACCGAAACTACTCAATGCAATAATTATTGAAAATGAAGATAAAAAGATTACTGTTGAGGTCGCTCAGCATATTGGCGACGATATTGTAAGATGTATAGCAATGAGCAGTACCGACGGGCTAATCCGTGGACTAAAGGCTGTTGATACAGGTGCGACAATTTCAGTACCAGTGGGTGAACAGACATTGGGTAGAATATTCAATGTGCTAGGTGATGCCATTGATGAAAAACCAGCGCCCGTTACCGATGAAAAGTGGGAAATTCATAGAAGTGCGCCGTCATATGAGGAGCAGGAGGCATCTTCCGAAGTGCTTGAAACGGGCATTAAAGTTGTTGACCTTATTGCACCATATCTTAAAGGCGGTAAAATCGGGCTATTCGGCGGTGCCGGTGTTGGAAAAACCGTTCTGATAATGGAGCTTATCAACAATATCGCAACGCAACATGGCGGAATTTCCGTATTTACTGGTGTGGGGGAGCGTACCCGTGAGGGGAACGACCTTTATAATGAAATGATAGAATCCGGAGTTATTAACAATACTGCTCTAGTATTCGGACAAATGAATGAGCCGCCTGGAGCTAGAATGAGGGTCGGGCTATCGGGTCTTACGATGGCAGAATACTTCAGAGATCAGCAAGGGCAGGATGTTCTGCTATTTATAGATAACATATTCCGCTTCACTCAGGCAGGATCTGAAGTATCGGCATTACTAGGGCGAATGCCCTCGGCGGTAGGATACCAGCCAACATTAGCTACTGAGATGGGGCAGTTGCAGGAGAGGATAACATCTACTAAAAAGGGTTCGATTACATCGGTTCAAGCAGTGTATGTTCCGGCCGACGACTTAACAGACCCAGCTCCAGCGACGACTTTTGCGCATCTAGATGCGACGACGGTACTTTCAAGGCAGATTTCTTCTCTAGGAATTTATCCGGCGGTCGATCCGCTTGATTCAACTTCACGTATTTTAACACCTGAAATTTTAGGAATAGAACATTATGAAGTAGCAAGAGCGGTGCAATCCGTGCTACAAAGATATAAGGAATTGCAAGATATAATCGCTATACTAGGTATGGACGAGATATCGGACGAAGATAAATTAACAGTTACAAGAGCTAGGAGAATCCAACGATTCTTATCGCAGCCATTCTCAGTTGCAGAGCAATTTACCGGAATGCAAGGTAGATATGTGCCACTCAAAGAAACAATACGTGGCTTCAAGGAAATTATCGAGGGTAAGCATGATGATGTGCCCGAATCAGCATTCCTTTTTGCTGGCACAATTGATGAAGTGCTTGAAAAGGCTAAGAAAGGGGAATAACTATGTCCACCTTTAAAGTTAAAGTTATTACTCCCGATAGAGTTTTTTATGATGGGGAAGTGCAACATATCGTAGTCCGTACTACCGAAGGGGATACGGGTATCTTAAAAAATCATGAGAACTATGTCGCTAGTCTTGAAGTGGGCGAAATGAAGATGAAAATCAATGACGAATGGAAGTATGCCGCACTTGCCGATGGCGTGATAAAAGTAGGCAAGGATATGACAACGATCCTTAGCCATTCATGTGAATGGGCTGATGAAATTGATGTCGATAGGGCGAAAAAGGCGCAGGAGAATGCTAGGACGAGTCTGGAATTAAAGAAAAGTGATTTAGAATTTGATATAGCAACTTTAAAGTTAAAACGGGCCATCAACCGCATTAATATTGCTAATAGGTGGTAGTAAAAACACGGTATCATTTATGATGATACCGTGTTCGTTTTATATGTTTATTTTTGTGGGACCGATTCCCAATCTTTAAGGAATTGCTCAATTCCCAATGTGGTTTGTGGATGTTTAGTCATCTGAATGAGTATATTATACGGGATAGTCGCTATGTCGCAGCCAAGACGAGCTGCCGCCGTTACATGAATAGGATTACGTATGCTTGCTGCAATTATTTCAGTATCAATTGCATGAGCATCGAATATATCTACGATTTCAGCGATTAATTCCATACCGTCAATTCCTACATCATCTAGCCTGCCGATGAATGGACTAACATATGTAGCACCTGCACGAGCGGCAAGAAGTGCTTGAGCAGCAGAAAAAATCAATGTAACATTCGTTTTAATGCCTTTTTCAGCGAGGATTTTTGTTGCCTTTAGCCCCTCTGCACACATTGGTATTTTAATAACAATGTTCTTATGAATTTCAGCAAGAGGAATTGCCTCCTCTACCATCTTGTCAGCTTCAAGTGAGATAACTTCAGCCGATATTGGACCATCAACAATTGAGGTAATTTCCCTCACAACTTCGACAAAATCACGACCCTCTCTTGCTATTAGCGATGGATTCGTCGTTACGCCGCAAATAACACCTAAGTCATTTGCCTCCATAATTTCTTTAACATTCGCAGTGTCAATGAACATCTTCACAGATTTTCAACATCCTTTCATTCGTTCGTGCATAGCAAAGCTCATGCTACATGCATTGTAACATAAAGTTTATATATTTGCAAGAGCATTGAAATTGTCTTTTAGTGAAGGATATAACGAGCGGTAAATGTTATAGAATTTTTCATACTCATCAATATTACCCTCTATCGGTTTTTGGACTTTATCGGGGGTGATAACAGCATTGCAAGCTTCTTCGACACTTGAATAAACACCCGAACCAACACCTGCAAGCAATGCAACACCGAGCGCCGGACCCTCAGTATTTTTAGTGGTTTTTACAGGGCAAGCATAGAGGTCTGCNAGCATTTGTCGCCATAGGGGGGAGGTTCCTCCTCCGCCGCAAGCCATCATATCATTAACGTCAATATTCATCTCACGGAAAACTTCAACGCAGTCCCTCAGTGAATACGATACTCCTTCAAGCACGGCACGTAGCATATCTCTCTTTGTGTGTATTGCACCCAGCCCGAAGAAAACTCCTCTGGCATTCGGGTCCAGATGTGGAGTGCGTTCACCCATCATATATGGAAGGTAAATCAGCTTATTTGCCCCGATTGGAACGCACTCAGCCTCCTTATCCATTAGATAGTATGGGTCGACGCCGAGCAATTTCGATGTTTCTATTTCACTGATAGATAGGTTATCTCTAAACCATTTTAGNGATAATCCTGCCCCTTGAGTAACGCCCATTACATGCCATGNATTCGGTACCGCCGCACAGAATGTGTGGACTCTGCCCTTAGGNTCGATTGAAATATTCGATGTATGAGCAAATACGACCCCCGATGTACCGATCGTGGTAAATGCACGTCCATCGGANACAACACCAGTGCCAACAGCGGCGGCNGCATTATCACCAGCACCACCAACGACAGGAATCCCTTCACAAAGACCGGTTAATTCC
>JGI24708J26588_10002816_pt1 | contig 13020 bp, 8 predicted proteins | sample BioPla1DNA2_FD_26588 | JGI IMG/M metagenome (IMG submission 26588) | reverse complement strand
GGGTTAAGGCCGAGCGTCTCCGAGCGGCTCGTCGTGTACGTGAGTGCGGCTTGTGCCGACTCTTTCATGACGTCGCCGAGCTGTCCGGTCAGGATGAGCTTGCCCGTTCCCGGCATCACGTTCACTTCGATGGCGAGCGTATCTCCGCCCGCCCATGTCCAAGCGAGGCCTGTGGCAACACCGACTTGATCTTCTTTGTCGGCCATGTCGAATGAGTAGCGCGGTTTTTCCAGAAGATCGATGAGGTTGTTCGGCGTGACGCGCAGAACTTTCCTGACGCCCTCTTCCGCCGCTTCCGCTATGACGATGGCGGCACGGCGGCAAAGTCTGGCGATTTCCCTTTCGAGCTGTCGAACACCGGCTTCCGCCGTGTAGCCTTGGATGATTTTCGCGAGAGCGGCACGCGTCACTTGCATGTCAGCTCCTGTCAGGCCGTGTTGTTTACGTCCGCGCGGCAAGAGATGCTTAGAAGCGATTTCTACTTTCTCCGCCTCCGTGTAACCTGACACTTCAATCACTTCCATGCGGTCATAAAGTGCGGTCGGGATCGTATCAACCGTGTTCGCCGTCGTGATAAAGAGCACTTTGGAGAGATCATACGGGATTTCAATATAGTGATCGCGGAAAGAGTTGTTTTGTTCCGGGTCGAGCACTTCAAGCAATGCCGATGACGGGTCTCCGCGAAAATCGCTTCCCAGTTTGTCGATCTCATCGAGTAAAATCAGCGGGTTATCCGTATTGACGTGGCGGATGGCCTGAATGATGCGCCCCGGCATGGAACCGACATACGTTCTGCGATGGCCGCGGATTTCGGCTTCGTCACGTATACCACCGAGCGAGAGGCGATGGTAACGCCGCCCCAGTGATTCGGCGATTGCTTTTGCGATCGATGTCTTGCCCGTTCCGGGAGGTCCGACAAAACAGAGGATCGGCCCTTTCAGCGATGAATCTCCCTCTGCTTCAACGAGCAGCTTGCGAACGGCGAGGTATTCCATGATGCGCTGCTTGACTTTTACCATACCGAAATGGTCGCGTTCGAGAATTCGGCGCGCCCTCGTTAAGTCGTGTTGTTCCGGAGTCGTGCGTCCGAAGGGGAGTTCGAGCAGAGTTTCCACCCATGTTCTTTGCGTCGCGTATTCAGGGAAATGTGAAGGCAATCTCTCAAGACGATCGATTTCCTTTTCAATTTTCGGCTTATGTTCATCAGGGATTAAGGAAGCCTTGAGCTGTTCGCGGAGCAGAGCTATGTCATCATCGGCATCGCCTTGTTCGCCGAGTTCTTCCTGGATGACGCGTATCTGCTCGCGCAAATAATAATCTTTCTGGTTTTTTTCCAGCTGCGTCTGTACCTGCGTCGCGATCTTCTGCTCAAGCTCGGCAAGTTGGATCTCGCGATGGAGGATTTTCAAGATCATCTGAACGCGATCGACTACGGAAATCGTCTCCAGAATTTGCTGCTGTTCGTCAAAGCGTATCGGGAGCTGGCCTGCGATGACATCCGCGGCGTGCCCCGGATCCGTCTCGTTGCGGACGAGCATGACGGCTTCAGGTGTAACGCGATCTGAAATAGCGGAGTAACGCTGGAATAAATCGCCCATCATGCGCATCGACGCGTCGAGGATGGGTGTCTTGTCGGGAGCTGTCGATGTAAGCGACGTAAAGCGGACCATGTAGTGCGCGTCTTCCGTGACGAACGCTTCAATCGCGACGCGCTCCAGTCCGTAGGCGAGCACTTTCAATGTGTCGTCCGGGAGTTCCAAAACCTGACGAATGAAAACGCGCGTCCCGATTCGGTAGATTTGATCAGGGTCGGGCCAAAAAGCGTCGAGCGTCATCTGGCTTGCGAGAATGATCTCATGTCGACCGTCCATTGCGTATCTCAGCGCCTCTACCGACTGCTCCCTTCCGACATCAAACGAAAGCAAGACGCCGGGATAGATCACCATGCCGCGCATGGGGATAAGCGGCAATACGCCGCCTGTCGTCCGCTGCGGATAACGAAAGAGACGTTTTGAAGAGCGCGCCGACCGTTTATTCTGACGCTTTATGTCATTTTCACCGTTATTTTCTGAAGCGTTATTCTCTCCGTTCTCATCTTGGCTCGCAGAGACATTCGAGTCTTGCTCGATTTCCTCATCGTTCGCGGTGATATCGCCTGCAGAAGAGATGTCATGTAATTCTTTATCTTTTTCTGTCATTTTTCCATCCTTCCGACCTGTATTCTTGGAGCCGTTCGACGCATTCTCATTTCTTATGTCGTCATCCAGTTGATGACGATCAAGTCATCAACCATAATTTGCGTATCGCCTGTCGGGATAATAACTTCTCCGTCGCGTTCCAGAAGGACGATTCGCTCATTGGCGTGAAGCTTCAGATCACGGATGAATCGTCCGGCGAATCGGTCATCTTCTTTGACAGTACGTTCGGTCAGCTCGATTTGGTTAAGCGCCGGATCGTAGTGAAGTGCGCTGAGTGTCAGGCAATCACCTTCTTCGAAAACCGTTTGACCGTTCGGCATAAATTGCTTGCCGTCCCTCTCAACAATCACCACGCGTATATCCTTCGGCAAAAATACGTCTTGCAACATGCTGCCGATCCACGGATGATCCTCGTAGATCTCCGACATAACAAAGTGAAGCTTTCTCTCCTCCTCGTAGTCGGTAAATGTTTTCATGACGTCGCCGTGAGGGTCGTACATTTTCGTTTTAATTGCGACAAGCGGCATGAGACCGCCTTGGAAGGCAAGTGACAACAAGACAATCGTAAAGATGATATGAAACAAGTCGTTTTGCAGTGTGACGCCGCTGCTGACGGCAACGATCGCGAAGACAATACTCGCGGCGCCGCGAATCCCCGCCCACGAGACGACAAGCTTTTGCTGCCAGTAGGAACGCTTCGACAGAGACATCAGGCCGATCACACTGACTGGTCTCGAGACGAAGGTCATGAAAAGCATAATAGCCAACGCATAGGGAAACGCCTTCACGATTCCCTGAACATTGGACAACAGCCCCAGGACAAAGAAGATCAGGATCTGCGCGAGCATATTGATCCCATCGAAAAACGCCACGAGAGAACGCTTTGAAGGGAACTCCTGATTTCCCAGCACGATACCGATTATATAGACGCTCAAGTAGCCGTTTCCGCTTAAGATCTCGGCAAGAGCATACCCAAGCAACGCGATGGCTATTGTGAACACCTCATTGCCGCCGCCTTTAAAGGCAATGTTCTTGCGGAGCAGAAAGACGAAGAGAATCGCAATAGCTCCGCCAACGGCGACACCGACAGCGACCTGTAAAAACAGCATCAGGAAAGCTTCCCCCGCCTTGATGCCTTCGAGCATCAAAGAGAGACAGACGACGGTAAGGATATATGAAAACGGGTCGTTCGAACCCGATTCGAGTTCAAGCAGCGAGTCTGTATTATCTCTGAGAGATAATTTGCGTCTCCTCAGAATGGAGAAGACGGAAGCGGCATCTGTCGAACCGATGACACTGCCGAGCAATAAAGATTCTAGAAGAGGAAAACCGAGAGCAATATGAACAAAAACACCGGTAATAGCAGCAGTGAAAAAGACGCCAAGCGAGGCGAGCGTGATGGCCCTCCCCGCGACCGGTTTAGCTGCGCTCCATCTCGTTCCGAATCCGCCGTAAAACATGATAAAAATCAGGGCGATCGAGCAGACAATATTGGCGAAATCAAAATTGTCGAATGATTTCAAAAGTCCTGAACTGCCAACAATAACACCGAACAGTATAAAGATGAGCAGCATGGGAATTCCGAATTTATCGGAGACTTCGCCGAGGAAGACGCTAACCAAGACAATAATACCTATGAATATTAAAATATTTGCAATCAAAACTAGCTTGCCTCTAACGGTGACTTTCTTAAGAATTTAAGCCGGTTAACAGCTCTTCCAAACAGTATAGCCTGAACAGCGTGTCGTTGCATTGCGAACAATGGACAAAAGATTTCCTTATGAAAAGATAATTCTTTGGGAAACGTTGTGATTTCAACAACTCACAAATCGGCAAGCTGATCGCGTGTGAGTGTATCCGCTTTCACCGGCTTGTGACGAGAGGGAGGTGAAGTGTGGTAGAATACTTTAGCTCTAATGCATACAGGATTATTACCGTGGGAGGACGAATATGGCGTCACAGAAGGTTCAAGAGGAAAATAGAACGATCAAATTAGCGGTCGAAGTGCCGGCGGATGAATTTAGAGAATCGCTCCGGGCCGCCCATCGGAAATTGGCAAAACATTTCCAAGTTCCGGGATTCAGGAAAGGAAAGGTTCCGTATCCGATCGTGGTCAACCACTATGGTGAGAGCGTCTTTTACGACGATGCGCTGGAACTTGCGCTTCCGAAAGCGTACGAGGAGGTGCTCGACGAGCATGACATCACCCCCTATTCAGATCCGAGATTTAATATTCGGGAAATCGGTGGCAATGTCGGGTTAAAGTTCGATGTCAGCATCGCGTTAAAACCCCTCGTAGAACTCGGTCAATACGAAGGGCTCGAAGCGTATCGCCCGTCCGTTGAAGTGGATGAAGAGGATATCGAGGAAGAGATTGAGGCGGCGCGGATGCGCGTCGCGCGCCTCGTGCCGATCGGAGATCGGGCGATCCAAAATGGCGATCACGTTACCATCGACTACAAAGGGGTGAAAGACGATGTTCCCTTTGAAGGAGGAACGGCTGAGGGGTACAAGCTGGAGATAGGCTCTAACTCCTTTATTCCCGGATTTGAGGACGGTTTAGTCGGCCGGACGGTAGGCGAAGATGTTGAGCTTTCTCTCACGTTTCCCGAAGAGTACCACGCGGAAGATCTCGCCGGCGAAGACGTTGTCTTTTACGTCACGATTCATGAAGCGCTTGAGAAGAAGGTTCCGGAGCTCGACGACGACTTTGTCTGCGACGTAAGCGAAACGAGTGACACCGTCGAGGAGTATCGTGAGGAGATCAGGGAACAATTGGGAAAAAAGATGGCAGATCAAGCCGATCGCGTCTACGACGACAGCATCATCGAGGCCATCGTTAAAAATTCGAAGATCGAGCTGTCGGAGCTCATGGTGGATGATGAGGTTGAGAGCAGGATTGAGCAGCAGCAGAGGCAGTTCTCCATGTACGGGCTCAATTTTACGGACTTTTTACAATATTCCGGGCAAACGATCGAGGATTATAAGAGCTCACAGGCGATTACTGCGCGCCGTATGCTCGAAGGGTCATGGATCCTGAACGCTGTGCGCGAACGCGAACAGGAGCGGATCGAAGTGACGGATGAGGAGTTCGAGGAGGGTGTCAAAGAAGCGGCGGATAGCGCCGGTGTCGCTCTAGAGCTTTATGAGGGTCAATACCTCAAGACGGATCTTGACCGTGATCGTTTCCGTCACGATCTCGAGATGAAGAAGCTGCTTAACTGGCTGCGTGACGTCAGCTTGCCGACCGATGTGGAGCCCGAGGAGGAGTCCGACGAGTCGGATGAGGAAGAGAGAAATGATGACGCTTAAGTTACGCCCTAAGCGATTGAGTTACAGTTATGTTGTATATGGAGACCGAAGAGACAGTGTAATACCGGAAAGAATGACTGAATGACTACTTTTGACATCGGAGGTCACAACGAAATGATTACTTTTGATCAATACGATCCGATTGACATGAACCTTGTTCCGATGGTCGTCGAGCAGACAAACCGCGGAGAGCGTTCGTACGATATTTTTTCGAGGCTGTTGAAGGAGCGTATCGTTATTCTGAGCGATACCGTCAACAACGTGACGGCAAATCTCATCGTCGCGCAACTCTTGTTCCTTGAAGCGGAAGACCCGAATAAGGACATACAGTTTTACATTAACAGTCCCGGCGGTGAAGTGTCGGCGGGACTCATGATCTACGATACGATGCAGTATATCAAGCCTGACGTCCAGACGATTTGCATGGGTATGGCGGCGAGTATGGGCGCTTTTCTCGTGGCTGCCGGAGCGAAAGGCAAACGATTTGCGCTTCCCAATGCCGACTTGATGATCCATCAACCGTCAGGAGGCGCTCAAGGACAGGCGACAGACATCACGATCGCTGCGGAGTATATTCTCAAACTGAAACAGAGACTCAACCGTATTCTCTCCGAACATACGGGACAGCCGATCGAGGTGATCGAGCGCGATACGGATCGCGATACGTGGCTTTCAGCGGAACAGGCGATTGAATACGGACTGATCGACAAGATTATGAACAAGCGCGAGTAAGCCTTGCGTGTCAGCGTCCATAGCTATGCTCGGAGGAGATTTGAATGTCCGATAGAAAAGATAACGACAGATCCGGCACGTTGCACTGTTCTTTTTGCGGCAAGACGGAGGATCAGGTCGAACAGATGATCGCCGGTCCCGGCGTCTGTATTTGCAACGAGTGTGTTATGCTCTGCGACGCGATGCTTGGCGAAAGTCCGATGCTCCACCCTTCGAGCTCGCATGTGAGTCGAAGGGAAGAGGTCAATCTGTTGACGCCACAGCAGATCAAAGAACGGCTCGACGAATACGTGATTGGTCAGGACGAAGCGAAGAAAACGCTCGCTGTCTCCGTTTACAATCACTACAAGCGCGTCTACGCCGACTACATTGAAGACGAAGACGACGGTGTCGACTTGGCGAAGAGCAACATCATGTTTCTGGGGCCGACCGGTTCCGGGAAAACGCTTTTGGCACAAACGCTCGCGCGCATCCTTCACGTCCCCTTTGCCATCGCCGACGCGACGGCCCTCACGGAGGCGGGGTATGTCGGAGAAGACGTTGAGAATATCCTCCTGCGCCTTATCCAAAATGCCGATTACGACATCGGTATCGCTGAACGCGGCATCATTTACATCGATGAAATCGACAAGATTACGCGCCGTTCCGACAATCCGTCGATCACGCGTGATGTCAGCGGAGAAGGTGTCCAGCAGGCTCTGCTCAAGATCCTTGAGGGTACCGTGGCGAACGTTCCGCCGCAAGGCGGTCGCAAACATCCGCATCAGGAGTTTATTCAGATCGATACGACGAACATTTTGTTTATTTTGGGCGGAGCCTTCGACGGCATCGACAAGATCGTTCGCGACAGAATAGGGCAGAAATCGATCGGCTTCGGTGCAGAAATTGAAGGGTCTAACAAGATGGGCAACAAGGAGCTTTTTTCGCATTTGCTGCCCGAAGATTTGCTGAAATTCGGGCTGATTCCTGAGTTTATCGGCCGTGTTCCCGTTGTAGTTGCCTTGGAGGATCTCGACTGCGAGGCTCTTGTTCGTATCTTGCTGGAACCGAAAAACGCTTTGCTGAAACAATACAAAAAATTGATGAGCTTTGATGACGTGGAACTTATCTTCGAAGACGATGCGATCCGAGCGATCGCCGAGGAGGCGATCGCGTTGAAAACGGGCGCAAGGGGGTTGAGGACGATTCTCGAGCGCTTGATGCTCGATATCATGTACGAAGTACCCTCACGCGGTGATGTCCGGCAAGTTATTGTCACGAAAGCGAGCGTGAAAGGTCTGGAGCGGCCAAAACTCGTTTTCACCGAACTGCCCGATGAACGTGAGGTCGTCAACGCCTGAGATGGTGTAAAACATCGGAATTGACCGATAATGACGAATAAAGCCGGGGAATCACCGGCTTTTCCTTTGAGACGAGCCGTACCATGTCGCCGTATGCAATCTCCTGTAGAAAGTGATGACGAGCATGGCGGATGAGACCGGGAAAAAAGATAAGCATGCGGTAGTGACGGATGACGGGCGACGCGTCGCCGTAAAGTCCATCGATGGCTGGACAGATCTGCGCACGGCTCTGTTGCTCCATGACATTCGATCGCCGTATTTGACAAGATGTCTCGGACGATCGCACCTTTACACAGGAGATGTCGGCGACCGAACGGATGAGCGAACGTCGATGGTTGTCGAGCACAAAAACTTTGACTCCCGCCACTATGAAGAGAGCAAGCATCTGCCCTTTATCGAGTGTCATCCCGTTCCTGAAACGCCTTCATTCATTTTTGAATGGGTGAACGGGAGACCGATGCGCGAGATCGGCGGAAAAGAACTGTCATCATCTCTACTCGAACGATGGTTCGATGATATTCTCGACGGTTTGTCATGGTTCAGCCAATGCGCCGGCGAGCCTGTCGCCCATCTCGATATTTCCCCCGATAACATCATCATCACGGATTCGGGAGATGCCTTGCTGATCGATTTTGCCGGCGCGCGCATACTTGACGGAAATGCCCAAACACCCGGAACTTCGCGCATTTTCAAAGAAGGTTACGCTGCACCGGAAATTTTCTTGGGAGATCTTTTGCCGGAAAGCGACTTGTATGCATTGGCGATGTCTATTTTCTCCGTGTTGTGCGATGAACCGGCAACGACTCTGGATCGCGCCTCCTTTAAGGGAGTGTTGAAGAAACTGACTCCGTCATTTGCCGATCGTCTGCGATGTTGTTTGTCGGAAGATCCGATTGTCAGGCGCAACGCACTGCGCCCTTCTTCACTGAGGCCGATCTCGGAAAAAGATCGACCCTCTCACGTGTGTCATGAGAATCGTCAACAGTCGAGCGATGAGGATGATCCCTGTCCCTATTCGTTCAGCACGTGTCCGTTTCTCGAAGTCGCTTATATCCTTTGCAGTACCGAGTAACCGGTCGTCAGTTGTTCTTGATTCATGCTAAGATAAGGTCACCACCGGAAATTGATTTCATAACAAGGAGAAAGACATGGCGAATGTATTGCTAGGTAAAACAGTTGCGGATAAAGCGACCGAGTTGTTGATTGAGCGTGTGGCACAGTTGAAAGAGAAGGGTATTGAACCGACATTGGCGATTGTCCGCGTCGGGGCGAGTGAGGATGACCTTTCATACGAACGCGGCGCCTTAAAACGTGCGGAGAGAGTGGGAGTCAAGGTTGACGTTCGCGCTCTTCCGATCGATATTTCTCAAGCGGCCATCGAGAAAGAACTCGAGATGATCAATCACGACACGTCGATTCACGGGTGTCTTCTTTTCCGTCCTCTTCCGAAGCATCTCAATGAAAAGAAGGTCTGCGATACGCTGCGTCCGGAGAAAGACGTTGACGGTATCACATCGGCTTCAATGGCAGGCATCTTTATGGGCGTCGACACCGGATTTGCGCCCTGCACGGCGGAAGCGGCGATGGCGATGTTGAAACATAATGATATTCCGATTAAAGGCGCGCGAGCCATCGTGATCGGACGCAGTCTCGTGATCGGGAAGCCTGTCGCCATGATGCTCCTCAAAGAGAATGCGACGGTGACCATTTGTCATACGCGTACGGTTGACTTGCCGGGAGTAGCTCGCGAAGGTGATATCATCATCGCGTGTGCGGGCGCCGCTGAGATGGTGAAAGCCGATTTTGTGAAACCCGGCCAGACCATTATTGACGTTGGCATCAATTTCACTGAGGACGGGCGTCTTGTCGGCGATGTCGCGTTTGATGAGGTCGAACCTGTCGTGGCCAATATCACTCCCGTGCCGCGCGGCGTCGGGTCGGTGACGACGACGATCCTGATGCAGCACGTCGTTGAGGCCGCTGAAAGGGTTTTATCGGTATAGTCAGCGGGCTTATATTGACGCAAAGGGCGATAATTCAGTATAATCNCAACGTTATGCCCACATCATGCAAACGGACATCTGTCCGTCGCAGCTGTATGTAAATGAATAGATTATCCTTAAATAGGGGGAATATATGAAACGCACCTATCAACCGAAGCGCAAGCAACGCTCGCGCGAGCACGGTTTTAGAAAAAGAATGCGAACGAGAGCCGGGCGCAACATTTTGAAGAGACGCAGGCTCAAAGGTCGCAAAAAGATCTCGCTGTAATTGATTCGATCGATGTCGGCGAGCGTTGATCGATTAAAGCACAACCGTGACTTTTCTCGTGTCTATCGACATGGAAAATGCTGCCGAGGTCGCTTGGTCAGTCTTCACGTCAACAGGAGACGGAGAGTCAGGTCGACAGTAGGATCGCGTGTCGGATTTGCGGTGAGTCGCTCCGTTCGCGGAGCCGTTCAACGGAACAGAGTGAAGCGATTGCTGCGCGAATCTTTTCGTCTGAGACATGTCGATTTGCTGCCCGGTTATGATCTTGTCGTGACGAATCGTTGGCAAAGCGCGGACGAGCCGTCATTGAGCGCTTTGATCGAAGAAATGGATCGACTCCTGATTGAGTCAGGTGTCGGCCGGCCGCCGGCGTGAAACGCCGAGTCGAGTGTAGAAATATCTGATCCATGCAGAATAGCGTGAACAATCGTAAGATACATGATCGCGGCGCGGGCGCGCCGGTTGCGGCGTGTGAAAAAATGCGAAGACCTTCCGTCGCGGCTTCCTGCATGTTGTACCTGATCAGATTTTATCAACGTTATATATCTGCAGGATTTCCCGGAAGATGTCGATTTGACCCCACCTGCTCAGCCTATGCCGCCGAAGCCGTTCGTCGACACGGAGCGCTGAAAGGCGGGGGACTTGCTCTATGGCGAATTTTGCGATGCAATCCGTTTTGTAAGGGCGGGTACGACCCTGTTCCGGACAAAAAAACAAAAGACCAATCCGTTTACGGCCTTTCAAACGTTCACGACGATGCCGGGCGGAAGGTGAGAAAAGAGGCGACATGACATCATTTGTTACGGTCCAGCTCGGCTTGTTGGACCCGTTATACTCGTTGTTCGGGTGGGTTCTTGGCGGACTTTACTCGTGGTTAAATAATTACGGTCTCGTTATCATCCTTTTTACCGTGATTATTCGCGCGTTGCTGTTGCCGCTCGGTCTTAGAAGCCAGCGAAGCTCATTGCGTCAACAGATGCTGCAATCCGAGGTTAATGAGATCAAGCGCCGTTACCCTAACGATGCGCAGAAAGTTCAAACGCTCACACAGCAACTTTATAAGGAGAACGGTATTTCGATGACATCGGGATGCCTGCCCTCTATCTTGCAGCTGGCGGTTATCTGGCCGATTATTTACATTTTCCGTGCGCCTCTCCGGTTCATTACGGCAGTTCCTGTTCATAACTTGACGAAGATCGGAGAAGTGTTGCAGGGACAGGGGTTGATGACGGAGGCTCAGGTAAAGAATATCGCCATCATGGATATTCCGATTCTGAACGGGTTGCGCGATTCAGGCTCCGCTCTCCAGCAATCTGTTCAGGAGGGGTGGATTCGACTGCCGCAGCTGATCAATACGAATTTTCTCGGCATCGATCTCGGAATGACGCCTTCTTTCAAGCCGTGGGAATGGTTCGGCGCCGATTGGCGAGTGCAGTTGCCGCTCGTGCTCCTGATCCTGATCACCATGTTCACGTACTGGATGCAAATGCGTATCATGCGGATGAGCACNGCGCGTCCAGAGAAGACGAAAGAAGAAAANGCGCGCGAAAAAGCGAATCCCGCGAAGCGCGGCCAGAACCCCGATCAGACGGCAGGCATGATGAAGACGATGAATCTGTTCATGCCGATCCTCATGCTGTTTACGATGTTCAGCATGCCTTCGGCNATGTGCTTATACTGGCTTTTCCAGAACGTTATGTANTTGATTCAATCAGCGCTCGGATACAAGTTTTACGTTCAGCCGCTGCGTCTTGCCCATGCGGAAGAGCAGGCGTCGTTTGAGCGNTCNCGGAGGAGAGGGNCGGTTTCGTCTTCCGGAGAAGAAGAAAAAGAAGGCTTTTTTAAGAATTTTGTATCAAAGCTGAAAAATCGAAACAAGCCGGAATGATCATTGAAATATCGCGCGTCAGAGACGCGCATAGAATAGACGAAAGCGATACAAAGCAACGGCGCACCGCATGACATGATGAAGGCGATACGTGCCGCCGCTTTATGAAGCTTTGTGATGTGCGTGAGGAGGATACCCGGATGGAACGCACCATTGAATTTACAGGCAAGACAGTCGATCAGGCTGTCAGNCAAGCATTAAGAGAATTGGCCGTCAGCGAAGACATGGTACTGATTGATGTGCTGGATGAAGGAGAGACGGGCGGACTGCTCGGTTTCGGGCGTCGTCCGGCTCGTGTGCGTGTGACAATTCTCGACGATGAAGATGAANTNGATCTCGAGGATNACGACGAAGANGNTAAAGAGGACGATTATGAGCGCGTCGATCTTGACGACGAGGATCTGGATTTGGAGCCGTCCGATGAGGACGGATGGCGTGTGCCTGCGGATCAGCGCGGCCTTCTCGCCGCTGAAAACGCCGCGCTCGACTATGTCCAGGATGTCCTGTCCGGAATCGGTATTCACGGCCGTATAGAGTCGTACCTTGAGGGAGACAATACGCTCCACATCGACATCATCAGCAGCGACGGCGGAGTTGCGATCGGTCGTCACGGAGAGACGCTCGACGCGATTCAATATCTGACAAACATTGTGACGAATCGCTGGATCGACGAGTATCTGAGAGTCGTTATCGATGTCGGCGATTATCGTCGCCGCCGTGAACAGCGCATTCAGCAGACTGCCAGAAAAATAGCCTCGCGCGTTCTCGACAGAGGGCGTGCATCGAAGATGAAGCCTATGTCACCCGCCGAGAGGCGTATTGTTCATATCACGCTGCGTGAGACTGAGGGTATTACGACATACAGTGAGGGGTCAGAACCGCGCCGTTACGTCGTGATCGCTCCGACTGCGGGTTTGGAGATTATTGACTGAGATCATGATAAACATGGACATGGACACGATTGCGGCCTTCTCAACACCGCCGGGCGAAAGCGGCCTGGCGGTGCTTCGCATTTCCGGATCTCATGCGGCGTCGATTTGCGACCGCCTGTTCGTTCCCTCGTCCTCGCGATTTGCAAAGCCGTCCGCAATGGAGGGCTATACGCTTGCCCATGGGTATTGGGGCAAAATAGATGAGGTGGTGCTCGCCTGTTTTCGAGCTCCTCATTCGTATACGGGTGAAGATGTCTACGAGATTTCCTGTCATGGCGGACAGGCTATTCGCCAAGCCGTTCTCGACAGCGTGCTCGCCGCCGGCGCGCGTCCCGCCGGCCCGGGGG
>JGI24708J26588_10002815_pt1 | contig 13022 bp, 9 predicted proteins | sample BioPla1DNA2_FD_26588 | JGI IMG/M metagenome (IMG submission 26588) | reverse complement strand
TTACTAAATGCGTATTATACACTGATTTGTTTAAACTATAGCGGCTTAAAGCGGACACCATACCAGAAGCAAAGTTAAGTTCCTGCTCCGGCTTTATCTGGTGGGGCTATAATGGTTTTACCAATTTATTCCTTACCGATTCGGGGTTGTTAGCAGACTTTAGTATCTGTAATGGATGCTGGCAGGTTTAATTTCATTAACTATATACGTCCAATAGTTTCCAAAGAAATAAGAGATTTTTGCGATAATGGTTATAATAGATATGATAGAAATAGTGAAGAATGGTTTATTATGCATTGGATGAGAAGGGTACAAAGATTAAACAGTGGAAGGCTTACTCATGATGAAGTTGTAAATAATGTTTGCGAGGCTATTAGAGAAGAAATTTTTAAGTACCCAGACCCAGTAAATGTCGAGGAAATTAGTTCCGAACAAGAATGGATACACTTCCCAGGAAAACCAATTGAGGATAAACAATTGTTCTTGAACTTTATCGCAGGATTAATTGCTTATACAGTAGGGGATGAATATTTCATCTACTTAAAGAAATTGAATAACCAGCAATTGCTTGAGATATTCAAGGCAACGCTAGAACAATATGGTTTTAAGGAACAAATTATAATAAACAAGTCACTAATGAAGTGCTATTCCCCTTCTTCGCTAGTTGCAATTCCTGCAAAAGATGTTAATAGATTTATAGAAGATTTAGGGATATTAATATCAAGAAAGTAGAAACTTTGCTCATGCCAGAAAGGCATGGGCTATTTTTCCGCTATGGGCAACGACTGGTACACCGCCGAAAAGAGCGATAACGGTCAGAAAACTTTCACATACGCAGGGCTCGGCGAGTATTTCGTTGTCAACGCCGATTTAAGCTAAGCCGACGGCGATTCGTTTGTGTTCGAGGAGCTGCGAAGACTAATCAAGTGCCGCTTTATCGGGAAGGGCCAAACTGGTAAGCAGAAACATTTGAAAACAATTGTTTCCATTGCTATAATGAATAACAATATAAGGCTTTTGCGATGTATCCTTAATAAATGTTAGCTGTACTCAAAACATATAACATCACAAATGCCTTAGTATATTCATTTAACATTATTATTAAGAGGTGCTTAGAATGAAACTTGAGAAACTAGTTGGCAGTAGGTTTAGAGAAAGACCTTCCGACTGTGTCATTGAAAGCCATGCCCTTATGTTGCGTGGTGGATACATTAAACATGTTGCGAATGGGATTTTTTCATCCTATATGCCGCTTCGCAGGATTACCCGAAAAATAGAGCAGATCATCCGTGAGGAGATGGATGCTATAGATGGGCAAGAGGTACAGTTCCCTGTAGTATTGCCTGCATCATTATGGGAGGAATCGGGTAGATATAGCAGTGTTGGTAACGAATTGGCTCGATTCAGCGATCGCAACAAGAATCAACTTGTTCTAGGGATGACGCATGAAGAAGCAGCCGTTCAACTTGTACGTGAGTTTGCAAATAGCTATGCGAAATATCCGTTTATGATATATCAGATACAGACTAAATTCCGTGATGAAGCACGCCCTAGAGGTGGACTTATCCGAGTAAGAGAGTTTACCATGAAGGACGCATATTCATTCCATACCTCGCAGGCAGACTTAGAACAGTATTATGAGCTCTGCTTTAAAGCGTACGAGCGTATTTACAAACGTGCGGGTCTTAGCGATGTGATTTCGGTAGCGTCTGATTCCGGGATGATGGGAGGAGATATCGCACATGAGTTTATGCTCCTAACTCCAGTGGGAGAGGATTCAATTGCGCTGTGTCAAAGCTGCGACTATCGGGCTAATATGGAGACGGCGGAAAGTATTGTTCAAAATGAACGCGACGAGGTTTCAGAGCCACTACAGCTTATTCATACACCTAACACTCCTACCATTGAAAAAGTCAGCAACTTTTTAAAGACATCCATTCAAAAATGCTGTAAAGCAGTTGTTTACCAAAGAAATGATGATGACAGTTACATTGTATTGTTTATTCGAGGTGATCTCGATGCAAATGAAACAAAGATTAAAAACTTCCTCGGGTATGATATCCATCCGGCAGAAATTACAGAGGATTGTGGATTAACTGCCGGTTTTATCGGGCCTTATCAGCTTGGCAATAATTTTACAGTGCTATTTGACAAGTCGCTTGAAGGAACAAATAATCTTAGCTGCGGCGGCAATAGACCTGATTACCATTATACAGGCCTGGATATTAATAGAGATTTAGGCAATGTGGATTTCCATGATTTTGCAAAGATTGTCGAAGGGGGTATTTGCCCGGAATGTAAAAAAGCGACCATTACAATTTCAAGAGGGATTGAGGTAGGAAACATATTCCAGCTTGGTACAAAATATACAAAAGCTATGGAAATGCAATATCTTGATACTGATGGGATCGCCCACTATCCAGTTATGGGATGCTACGGTATAGGTGTTGGAAGGCTTGCGGCATCGGTGTGTGAAGTTCATCGTGACGAGTATGGCCCCATCTGGCCAATGTCCATCGCACCATGGCAAGTGCATTTGTGTGCTGTGCGTTCAGATAATGCAGAAGTTAAGGAATATGCTGATAAATTATACCAACAGCTTATGTCAAAGCAAATTGAGGTTATTTATGACGATAGACCAGTAACCGCTGGAGTTATGTTTTCAGATGCAGATTTACTGGGTGTTCCGATGCGGGTTATTGTGAGTCCAAGAAATATGAAAGAAAATTGTTGCGAAATTGCAGCTAGAGATAAAAGCTTTTCCATGAAAGTGCCTTTAGATGATGCGTGTGATAAAATAGCCGACACCATACAGGACATGCTGAAGGAATTAAATGCAAATTTCATTGATTAGTAAAGTCTGTTTCCTTTTTATGGTGCGCAGAAATTTTGAATAAAAAAACAGCAAGCCAACGAATTTTTGGGGCTTGCTGTTTTTTCAAAATTAATAATTAGGTATGATATAATATCTCAAAGAGTAGGATAAATTTGTATTTGCCCAAGAACTAGCTAATATCAATGATGGAATAATCTAATACCAGTAAAAGCCATTACCATATCGTATTTATTGCAGCAATCTATTACTAAGTCATCCCTTACTGAACCACCAGGTTGAACAATATATTTTACTCCGCTTTTGTAAGCTCTCTCAATGTTGTCAGAGAAGGGGAAGAATGCATCGGAGCCAAGGGTTACGTTCTGCATTTTGTTCAGCCATGCCCGTTTTGCTTCTTGGGTGAATATTTCAGGCTTCACGGTGAAACGCTTTTGCCATTCGCATTCTCTTAGGACATCCTCATACTCGTCGCCAATGTAGACATCAATTGTGTTGTCACGCTCAGCTCTTCCAAGAGAATCAGCAAATTGTAGATTAAGAACCTGTGGAGATTGACGAAGGAACCAATTATCGGCCTTGCTCCCAGCAAGCCTTGTGCAATGGATTCGTGATTGCTGACCGGCACCGATACCTATTGCCTGTCCATCTTTGACATAGCAAACCGAATTTGACTGTGTGTATTTCAAAGTAATCAATGCTATTTTCATATCGATCAGAGCATTTTCTGGAATATCCTTATTTTTTGTCACGACGTTGGATAGAAGCTCATCATTAATATCCAGATCGTTACGTCCCTGTTCAAAGGTAATTCCAAATACATGTTTTTGCTCGATGGGATCTGGTGTGTAATCAGGATTGATGAGGATTACACTATAGTTGCCGTTTTTCTTTGACTTTAATATCTCAAGTGCCTCATTGGTGTAGCCGGGAGCAATAATTCCATCCGAAACTTCACGTTTGATAAGTTTGGCTGTATCAATATCACAGATATCAGACAAGGCAATAAAATCTCCAAAGGATGACATTCTATCGGCACCACGAGCCCTTGCGTATGCGCATGCCAGAGGGGATAACTCCCCAAGGTCTTCCACCCAGTATATTTTGGATAGTACATCAGATAGCGGGAGACCCACAGCAGCACCTGCTGGTGACACATGCTTAAAAGACGTTGCAGCAGGAAGGCCTGTAGCTTCTTTTAATTCCTTTACAAGCTGCCATCCATTGAGGGCATCCAAGAAATTAATATAGCCTGGTTTTCCGTTTAGCACTGTAACAGGAAGCTCACTTCCATCTCCCATGAAAATTCTTGATGGCTTTTGATTAGGATTACATCCATACTTTAATTCTATTTCGTTCATGTTGCACCTCTTTTCATATTTTATAATTTGTTTTTATTAACAATCTTTGTTTCATATTTTCCTGTGGCTATATCGATGAAACGAACAAATAAGGATACCTTGTTCTCTTGATTTAGACTATCCCAAATCATGCATGTAAAATCGTTTATATCATCTGAAATTTCAACAAGTTTGGGTTCACCATAAAAGCTTGGCAGCGGATTACCATCATGCATATAAGTGTGTATGAAATGCCCTTCCCCAGCTATAGGATTTTCGTAAGCAAAGGTAAATCTATTACAAGATGCAGGGTTGCCATTACTGGTTTTCAATATTGACAATGCATAATTATAATTGTTGTTTTCAATATGCATAATACCTGAAATGCGAGGTGTGTAGTTGGGGTTGTCGGGCTCAAATTCGCGGCAGCGCAATGACTGCTCGAATGTGAACTGCCTGTCCATATTCTCATAGATCGTATCGGTTTGGTCGCCATTTGTTACTATTGTTTTGTTCCCAAGAACCTTTACAGGGGCGTATATAATCAGGCTTGGGTCTGTCAGTTTGGAAGGATCGAAGGCTTGTGTACGAATTCCTTCACCGTCTTCTACAAATATCCTGTTCCGGCTGTTTGTGCTTCTTCCCATGATAAAATATGCTGCTACTGCTTTTGTGCCATTTTTGGACTTGCCAAGGACAATGCCGCGTCCTGGATAAGAGTTTGATCTGAGCTCTTGCTCTAATGATAATTTATTCACGCTAATAACCTCCCAAAATAGTTCTTAGAAATAAAAAACGCCTGGACAACCCTTAAAGGTTTGCCCAGACGGTCGGCTCGAAATTATGTGCGCTCCCTGCAGGTTATCCTGCCACGTCTGTCATCAGACGTTTTCCGTCAGTTGCGCACCCCTATAAATAATGTATACAATTTGAAGGAATTTATCAAGACTTTTTTCTTTAGTTACCATCTTTTTAGAAATAAGCACTACGCTTGAATAACTTGGGAAACAAGTAGCAAATAACATATGCGTGTTATAATGATCAAATTGTAAAACAAAATAAGACTTTATAGAGTTGAATTAGACCCCCTATGTTTGTAAGACTAAATTATACTTTGGATTAAAAAGGGGTCTAATTTAGTTTTACAATTAACACTTCGTGAATAATGGTCAATTACAAAAGTAAATTATATACGTGAATAATTAAAAGACACTGCTAAAAAGTACTGGCTTTATCCTGATAAAGTGGTATAATGTTAAAGTGTTGTAAGTTCGAAATTGGAGGATATAAAGATGAAGAAATTAGAGATGAAAAAATTAGTAATTCTGCTGTTGTCGTTAGCCATGGTTTTTGCCTTGGGTGCATGTGCTAATACCGATACCACAGCGTCCCAAGATGATAGTGATTTAGCATATGTTCGGAAAAATGGCAAGATGATTATAGGTTACACCGACTATGCGCCTATGAATTATACAGATGAAAGTGGTACTTTCACTGGATTTGACACAGAACTAGCAATTATTGTAAGCGAGAAGCTTGGCGTTGAGCCAGAATTCATTGAGATCAACTGGGATACCAAGGAAGTGGAACTGAATGCCAAGTCAATTGACTGTATCTGGAACGGTTTTACAATTGATGAGGAACGTAAGGCAACCATGGAGATTACGCAGCCTTATGTAAAGAATGCTCAGGTAGTTTTGATTAAAGAAGGTACTACATATGAGAACACTAAGTCCTTAATTGACAAGACTGTAGCAGCTGAGCAGGGATCTGCTGGTGAAAAAACCATTCAGGCTGATGATAACTTAAAGCAGGCAAGCTATGTTCCCAAAACCTTGCAGACTGAGGCTTTGATGGAAGTGAAAGCTGGGACTGTTGATGCCGCTGTATTAGACTTAACCTTAGCAAAAACCATGACTGGACCAGGTACTAACTACGATGATGTTAAAATAGTTGATTACTTGGCTGAAGAGAATTATGGTATTGCATTCCGTAAGGGTTCTGACATTTGTGCAGAAGTGAACAAGATTCTTGACGAATTAACTGCAGATGGCACTATGGGTAAATTGGCCGATAAGTACGGATTAGAATTAGCTGATTAGACCAATGACTAATAGAATATTTAGTGAGTGGCAGAGGTCTTTACCTATTCTCTGCCACTTGTATATTGAGGTTAGAGAGATATGAATGAAATTTCTGTGATTATAAGTCGTCTATCAGAAAGCTTTTTGCTTAACTGTAGACTCTTTGCATTAACGCTTGTATTTTCACTGCCATTGGGGTTATTGATTTCTTTTGGAACCATGAGTAGATTTCGTCCCCTTCGGTGGTTGCTGCGAACAATAGTTTGGATGGTTAGGGGAACGCCTTTAATGCTGCAGCTTATGATAATTTTTTATGGGCCAGGACTTTTGAATATGTCTTTTACCTGGCCAAGTGGCGCTACAGGACGCTTTGTTGCAGCAACGGTTGCCTTTGTTATTAACTACGCTTGTTATTTTTCTGAAATCTTCCGAGGTGGTATTGAGAGTGTGCCCAAGGGTCAATATGAAGCTGGTCAGGTTTTGGGTATGACCAAGGTGCAGATTTTTTTCAAGGTTACACTGCTTCAAGTTGTAAAGCGTATCCTACCTCCTGTAGGTAATGAAGTTATTACCTTAGTAAAAGATACATCTCTATCTCGCATAATTGCCAATAAAGAGATCATAATGATGGCTGGAGAATATAGCAGTAAGGGGCTTATTTGGCCTCTCTTTGGCACAGGTATTTATTTCCTTGTCTTTGTGGGTGCCCTAACCTTACTACTTGATTGGTTAGAGAAAAAAATGGGTTATTTCCGCGTATAAAGGAGGGTATACCAATGGCAATTTTAGAAGTTAAGAATATTGAAAAGAATTTCGGAACCCTCAAGGTCTTGCAAAAAATAGATTTTTCTTTAGAAAAAGGTGAGTCCATTGCAATAATAGGTTCTTCTGGAAGTGGTAAAACCACCTTGTTGCGCTGCCTCAACTTCCTGGAGCGGCCCGATAAAGGAAGCATTATTGTCAATAATGAGGTAATTTTTGACGCTGATGATCCTGCTACTCAGTTGGAAAGTGAAGTACGAAAAAAACGCCTACATTTTGGCTTGGTTTTTCAAGACTTTAACCTATTTCCTCAATACACAGTACTTAAAAATGTTACTTTGGCGGCAGAGCTTTTAGCCAAGGAACGTCCTAATTATAAACAGGATAAAAAAGCTATCTTACAAGAGATCCAGGCTCGGGGTGAAGANCTTCTCTCCCAGGTTGGTCTATCAGATAAGNTGGAATGCTATCCTCATCAGATATCTGGTGGGCAGAAGCAGCGGGTAGCTATTGCACGCGCCCTAGCTTTAGAACCAGATATTCTGTGTTTTGATGAACCTACCTCTGCGTTGGATCCTGAGCTTACTGGTGAAGTGCTGAAAGTTATTAAGAACTTAGCAGAACGAAACACTACAATGATTATCGTGACCCATGAAATGGACTTTGCCCGGGATGTGGCAGACCGTGTTATTTTTATGGATGATGGTGTGATTATTGAACAGGGGTCTCCTCAGGAAGTGTTTGGTGCTCCTAAGGAAGAGAGAACTAAGCAGTTTTTAGCCAGGTATAAGAAAGATTAACAAAGATTAAAACCTTAACAAGTAATTCCAAAAAGAGCTGTTTATATGTTTAATGTTTGGCAAGTATGAGTATTCTAGTGAGCATTTTTCATTCAATGCACATCAATTAAGAAGAGAGGATGGCTTCGCTTGTTGTGATTGCAACCGAGGACATTTTTCTATATAAAGGTAAAAAGAGGGGGAGCCTTTGTTTGTGGTGGATGGCAACCCCCTATATATTTGCAAATCTTTTTTATTTGATTATAAATCTTACAAGCTATCACCAAAGTCATACACTTGTAAACTGAATTCTTATATAGCTTTAACACCGAAGAGGCGCTTGAACAAACGATAGAAATTGTGCATAAAAAAGCTATAAATTGTTGTATCTGTTGTAAAGCCAAGCCAAGTAGTTTACACTAATGATAGAAAAAATTTGATATAAATACGGATGATAATTCAAGGAGGAAAGCTACATGTTCATTAGTAAAATTAGCACTAAAAAAGTTTTGCTAATTATTTTATTGTTAACTATATTATCATCTGGAATACAAGTAAGTGCTCAATCTTTTTTAACAGAGGATGAGCTGGATTACATAACCAGAAAAAACATAATTAAAGCAGTATCTCTTAATGGTGCAGCTCCAATACAATACGCCGGTTCAGACGGTCAGGTGAAGGGTATTTCAAAAGAAGTTTTAGATGAAATATCTCATATGACAGGGCTTGTTTTCGAATACCAGTTGTATGATACATTAGAGGATATGTATAAATCCGGAGCTGACATTGTATTTGGTATGCCACCAAATTATGCTATTGATGGTATGGTACTATCAGTACCATATTTAAAAACCGAGACGATACTATATTTAAACTCGTCGATTGAGCTAAATAAATTAGAAGATAAAATATACGCCGCTGTTAAAGGAAGTGATCTGCCTGAAGGTNTTAAAGAAGAAAGGGCGATATATTTTGATACAAGAGAAGATAGTCTCAATGCNGTAGAATCCGGAAAGGCTGATTATGGCTATGGAAATGCGTATTCAGTGGNATTTTACGTATTGCAAAATAATTATAAAAATATAATTACAGTTCCTAGAGAAATGGAATCAAGAGAATACTGTGTAGGTTTTCTTAAGGAAGATGAAACATTACTTTCCATTATTAATAAATCCATTGGTTTAATCGAGGACACTCATTTACAAACATTGATTCTAAATTCAACAACACAAATTGAGAGGAAGATTACAATTCCAATGATTTTTGACTCATATGGTATACAAGTCTTCTTAATTCTTCTCTGTGTAGTTATAATATTGTTAATGAGTTTTATTAGAAACGTACAAGCAAAAAATCAACTTGCAATTCAAAATGAGAGATACCTTATACTAGCTCAAGCTTCAAATGAATATTTTTTCGAGTATAATGTCAAGGATAAACGTCTTGAGCTATCAGAAAATTGTATTCGGTTGTTTGGAAACATTGGTAATCTTAGTAAATTGGAAACTCTATTAAGAAATGCCAAAGCCAGTTTTGAGAAAGAACTAAATCAGGGTTTTCAAGTGAAAATTAGCATAGGTATAGCTTTATTAGCTGAAGAGAAATCATATGAGGAATTGCTCGAAGTGGCCGATCGTGCTCTTTATGAAGCTAAGGCAAACGGGGGAGCAAACATACAATTTGCCAAGCATAACAATATGGAAAGTGAAATTTAATATTAGTATTGTGTTAGAAACACTACAATTGTTTATTTCAGAGCCCCAAAATGGTCCCCAGGGGGGGATTAACAATAGAAAGGTATAAGGTATGGAAAAGTCAATAAGAATGGAAAAAACTACTCTTGGAGTATGTTATTATCCTGAACACTGGCCTGAAGAACTATGGGAAGATGATTTACTAAGAATGAAAGAGCATGGAATTGAAATAATCAGGATTGCAGAGTTTGCCTGGAGTGTTTTTGAACCAAATGAAGGAGTTTATACATTTGAATTCTTTGACCNATTTCTTGAACTCACGNAAAAACACAATATCAAGGTAATATTTGGAACACCAACAGCAACACCACCAGCTTGGCTTACTCATAAATATCCCGAAGTTCTAAATGCTAAAGTTGACGGGACTCTCTATAGGCATGGAATAAGAAGACATTACAATTACAATTCACCAAAGTATAGAGAGCTAACTACAAAAATTGTTGAGAGACTTGCTAAGCATTATTGTTCTCATCCTTCTATTATAGGATGGCAGATCGACAATGAATTTAACTGTGAAGTAAATGTATTTTATTCTGAAGCTGATCATAAAGCCTTTAGATATTATCTGAAAAAGCGATTCGGAACACTGGATGCTCTGAATGAAGCCATGGGAACTGTCTTTTGGAATCAGACTTATACATCGTGGGATGAGATTTATTTAACCAGACCAACTGTATCAAATTCAACTAATCCACATATGTCTCTGGAAGAAAAGCGTTTTATATCTGAAAGTGTTATATCATACTGTAATTTACAGGCTGAAATTATAAAAAAATATAAGACTGACAGCCAGTTTATTACAACAAATGGACTCTTTGATCATCTCGATAGTCATGAGATGACGGACTTAGCTCTTGATTTTATAACTTACGACAGTTATCCTAACTTTGCTTTTGACACCTGGGCAGACCCTAAAAAACCAGGTAACCTTAATGACCGTAAATGGTCACGGTCACTTACAAAAACCAGATCTATTTCACCAAACTTTGGGATAATGGAACAGCAGTCGGGAGCAGGGGGTTGGGATTCGAGAATGAAGCAGCCTGCGCCAAAGCCTGGACAGATGAGACTATGGACATTTCAATCAATTGCCCATGGTGCAGATTTCATAAGCTATTTCCGCTGGAGGACTAACTGGATTGGAACTGAAATATATTGGCATGGACTAAACGATTACTCTAATTTACCCAACAGAAGACTCTCAGAATTGAAAACCATTTTTAATGATTTACAGAAGTTAGAATTTCTAGCTGGTTCAAAATACAAGGCAGCAGTTGCGTACATAAAGGATTATAGTAATGAATGGGATGGCGAACAGGATCAATGGCATGGTCCGCTTGACCGGTTCAGTGAAGAAGGCTGGTTTACAGCTGCGCAGATTAACCATGTACCAATGGACTACTTGTACTTAAGAAACAGCAGCACAAAGAAGACGTCCGTTGAAGACTTGTGCAAGTATAAGCTTCTAATTTATCCTCATGCAACCATTTTGACAGAGGAAACTGCTATTCTTCTCAAGGAGTATGTGGAGCAGGGTGGAACTCTCATAATGGGAGCACGGACAGGATACAAAGATGAATTCGGACGCTGTCCAATGAGGCCTATGCCAGGATTTGCAGCAGAAATCTGTGGTGTAAGAGTAACTGACTACACACATTTGGGTCCGGGAGAAGAAGCTGTATTTGCAGAATGGGACGGCGAGGAAATTGAGGCACCTATCTTCAATGACATACTTGAGGCAAGGGATGGTGCAAAAACCTTAGCTGCTTTCAAAGGTAATTATTATGATGGTGCGCCAGCCTTGGTTGAGAACAAAATAGGTAGGGGAACTGCTTATTATTTTGGAGCAGGATTTAGCACTAGCACAGCTACAGTTTTTCTAAGTAAGCTTGGATTTGCAAAGCCATACGGAAGCATGTTCGAAATACCTGAACAGGCAGAATTAGCGGTAAGATCAAAGGATAATACTGATTATTATTTTGTATTAAACTACATGCCCTATACTATTGAACTAAATGTTAGAATTCCAATGGAAGATGTTATTTCAGGTACTATATGCAATGGAAAATGTAAGATTGACAAATATGGTGTTTTAGTATTAAAAACAACTTCCGATTCTTGGTAAGAACCTTATGAAGCTGAAACAACAGGGATTTTGTTTCAAATTATGAGCATTTTCGCCAGAATAATTGGTTTTTTATGTATTTGTATTATATAATATATTGTAAGTAAGGCATCCACAAGTTTTGCCCCCTTGGTTCTGCATGTTAAAGCAAGATACATGGAGGTACTAATTTGAAGGCGAAATTGAGAACAATCATTATCGCACTTACAATATTATTTACTATAGCAATCCCCTGTTTTGCAGATGATAATAGTATTAATTGGACAGAGGATGAGCTTGCATTTATGAAAGAACATCCAGTGATTCGAATTGGAGTTGACCCTNGATTTGTCCCATTTGAATTTATAGATAAAGACGGGGAATACAAGGGAATCGCAGCGGACTATCTTGCTTTAGTTAGCCAAAAGACGGGTTTGGAATTTGAAGTTTTAGAAGGACTAGACTGGTCTGAGGCTTACAGTACGGCGCTCTCGGGGGGTGTAGATGCACTACCTGCTATTGGCAAAACAATTGAAAGAGAAGAACACTTCCTTTTTTCCGAACCCTATTACTATTATAAAAGAGTTATTGTAACCCGTGATGTAGATACTGAAATATCTGGTATAGACGATATTAAAGGATTAACTGTAGCTGTGCAGCGAAATAGTTCGCATCACAGCTACTTATTGTCTTACCCAAATATTAATCTTAGCCTTTATGATACTGTTGAAGCTGCACTAACAGATGTAGCGACGGGGACAGAAAAAGCTTTTATTGGAAACCTTGCCACGACAAACTACTTGATACGAACTAATGGTCTGACAAACCTAAGAGTTATTTCTTTTGAGGCTGAAAAACAGCAAGCTTTGTATTTTGCTGTTAGAAAAGACTGGCCTGAGCTGGTAAGCATATTCAATAAAGCTATGGGTACAATCACCGAGAGTGAAAAACTTGCCATCAACAATAAATGGATTGAATTGGATACTGTCATGGATTATGGACCGATTATTCGTATACTGTCGATAATAGGTGCTTTAATCGTTGTTGTGTTGGTTGTATCTTTTTTCTGGATTACACGGCTTCAAAAGGAGATCAAGCAAAGAAAGCTAATCCAGATCGATTTAGAAAAAGCCAAACACGAAGCAGATGAAGCAAATGAATTCAAATCAAGTTTTATGGCAAGGATGTCCCACGAGATAAGAACTCCTCTTAATGCAATTACCGGTATGTCGTATCTGTTGAAAAAGACAGAGATTTCTTTAACACAAAGTATGTATATCGACCGAATAACTCAGGCAGCAAACAACATGCTAAGTATCATAAACGATATTCTCGACTTTTCGAAAATTGAAGCAGGTAAAGTTGA